>Ga0181392_1000589_pt1 | contig 13929 bp, 7 predicted proteins | sample 15SPOviralmetaG_FD_130083 | JGI IMG/M metagenome (GOLD analysis project Ga0181392, IMG submission 130083) | Marine viral communities from the oligotrophic San Pedro Time Series (SPOT) site, San Pedro Channel, CA, USA - 15 SPOT_SRF_2010-09-15 | ecosystem: Environmental > Aquatic > Marine > Strait... | reverse complement strand
TAAAATCAACTTCAATCAGGGTGTTGTTATATGTAATACCAACACCATCTTGTATTGTTATTCTTTCTACAGACCAATCATCACTTGTAGGGTAAGAATTAGTGTTGCCTGTTACTTGCGTTCTATTCTGCCAACCGTTTAAATACTGTGCGGATAAATTATCTTCATCGTAAGTATCCAGTATGCTAAATTTAAATCCGTCCCAATGTGTTAACGACACTTGCGCATTTGTATTTTCTTCATTATCAGTAACTTTAAACCTGTGGGTTATTTTTTGCAAAAGCTTGTTGTTATATTCGTAGTCAAACATGTACAGGTTTGGATCAGCACCTTCTGTAACCTGTATTGTATTAAACTTTATAGTTATAGTATCACCTACCTGAAAATCAGCTTCGTTAATATAGCTGTGATCAAGTTTTAAATCTTGCGCTAAGCAGAATAATGGTAGTAACAAAAACAACAGTTTTCTCATAGTTTTAATTTCTTAATAATGTTTTCAGATAGTTTTTTTAATGCAACACTTACACTGTTTTGTGTAAACTCTCCTTGTTCGTTTAATAAAATTAAAGATGTAGTTATATCTTTTGACGTACCTTTTACTTTTACTTTTTTCTTTTTGTATTTAGCTACGGCAATTATTTCAGTTTGACTTGATGATTTGCTATACAACGCAATATTTGATTGAGTTCTTTTTACATCAAAATAAATTAGCTCAACAACCAACACGTTATCACTTTTATCGTTTAAGTTATAATCGTAGTCTTGAACTAATTCTTCTAGTATGTTTTTCATACCAAACCCTACATTGCGGTTTCCTACTAAAGGTCCGGTTTGTATAGAGTTTTTTATATCTTGTATTTTTATTTCTTGAGCTGTGGATATAACACAGAATAATAAACTACTTATTAGCTTTATTTTTTTTATGTATGTCATACCATCGTGCTATTGTAAAACCTATAGAAACTAACAACAGTACTATTTTTAATACTGTTTCCATTTCTGTCATAGAAAGTGTTAGCGCTGTGCCGTTAAAGGCCATTAATTTAATGTCTTGCCATTCCATTATTTTCTTCTTTTTACGGATTTTACTCTTCTTGGTTTACCTTTTGGTTGTCCCAAGCTTTTCTTTTCTCTTATTTTTTTTGCTTTCTCAGACGAAGACATTTCGCTGGATGTTTTAGGTGTTTTGCTAGATACTCTTTTGCTTGGTCTACAGTAAGGCACACCCCTACCGTCGCCTTTCTTACGGCCACAAGCTTTACCAGTTCTTACATCAACCCATTTTTCTTTGAACCAGCGTTTAAGTGCTGCCCCTTTTTTAGTTTTTTTAACAGCCATTATTTTTTAGCTTTGCCTTTGTTTTTTCTACACTTAGCTATAGCCCCACTCGCGTAAGCGGATGGAAACACTTTGTACTGTCTTTTTACTTTGTAATAACACGCGTCTTTTGGCATAATTTAAAATTTTACTATGTTGGTTTTTGATTCTTTTCTTTTTTTAACTTGTTTTTTAGATTCGTCCATACCCAATTCCCATTCACCCCATCCCATTAATAAGGCTGATTTTTGCCACCATTCTGCTTCATCGCTCATCGCTGCTTCAATATTTTGTGCCTTTCTTAACACTCTATCTAATGGTAAATTTAATGCTGCTGAAGTAATTTGTGCGCCAGCAGATAATGCGGGATTATCAAGAGAGGGATCAAATATATTGTCTTTAGTTGTGTAGCCTAAAGAATAACCCGCTCCTCTTAATTTTGATACTTTAGAATATATTGGCGGTGATACCGTCAGAGCTTTCCACGCTGCATCTTGAAAATTAGGCCTTGGTCTATCAAATCTATCAGCAACATCCATTGCTACATTTTTTACAGCAAGAGCAGCATTCCCCGTTAACCCGGATCCTCTTAATAATGAGTCAACCATTCCGTTTCCGATACTTGAATACTTCTTAACACTCTCTTCGTCATCGTCCCCAAAGCCTACCGCAAACAATGCTTTTTGCAATGCATTAAATATGAAGTTTTGAACAGTGCTATAATAAGCTATTCTACTTATTTTTTCAGCCTTATTGCCACGCCCTTCGAATAAATCTTGTGCATTTCTTTTTATTAGTCTATTATATTGCATTGGTGTGTTAGCAAAAGCTAATAATAATCTTCCTGCATTTGAAGCCTGTTGCTCAGATATTCTATCTGGTCTACTTGACTGTTGAGTTTCTTCTGTGATAGCTTTAAAATCTAAAAATGCTTTTTCTTTAGCTTCTTTTTCAGATAAACCTTCTTTTTGGTACTTGTTTATTCTGTTCCTGTACATGGCTGAACCACCGGATGCAATAGCAAAACTATCTGCCCCTTTTGTAAGAACAAATCCTTTGTTAAGCATAAGGCTAATAACTCCTTGTATTCCTCCTTTTTCAGCGGCTAAAGCTAATTCGCTTTCGTTTACGTTTATTTTATTACCACCTCTTCTGTCTTTTAAATAATCTGAGTTATAAATTTCTTTAAAATCTTTCCAAAATTGCGGTTGATTAGCAAAAGCTTTTGCAGCAGCCAACGGGTTGTTGTCGCTAAAGTTTAAGTAGTTTACACTAGATATTGTTTGAAGCGCAGCAGAACGGGTGTTTAAGAACATGATAGCACCCACCGAACCGTTAACCCAGTCTAACCATTTTTCAACAGTTGGGTTACCGCCCCATTTTCTATTCGAACCATTTTTCATTCTTTCAAGAGTTTTACCCATTGTTTGCATCCAGTCTCTTCCGTATGCAGCCTCAAGTTTGTATCTATTTTCTTTTGAAAATATTTCCTCTACATTGCCTTTCCAAGCTTCTAGATGTTTAGTTCTTTTAGCTCCATTGAGTAATGACATAAGGTCAGTTGCTATAGTGCCAAGTTCCCAGTTATTTTCTGGCTTAGCGTAACCATCGCCCTTTGTTGTTTTTAATAACTCAGTGACAAAGTTACTTAACTCTGGATTACTATTAACTTCTTTTAATAATTCTATTTTATCTGTTTTACTTAAGCCTGGAATTTCCATTCCTTGTTTTTCCCAAACCGCAACTCTTAATGCTTGCTCCACAGTAAAATCCCCTCCCTTAGTCATTTTATTTAAATTCTTAGGTACTGAGGTTAGATTCTGTTTTAAAGCTCTAAAATCGTTCATTAACGCTGTTCGTTCGCGTGTTATGTTTTCGTTAGCAAGGTTATAAGGATCATATAAATTTTTCTTGTAAAATTCTAATTGTTTTTCCCCTTGTTTTCCTTTAGCTAAAGTTTTATGTAATAAACCAGCAAAGTCTTCTGCACCAACTGGTATAATATAATCTCCAAATGATTTTTTAACTTTCCTTCCTCTTACTGTTCCCTTTGACTCAGAAAATACTTTTTCAGCGCCAATGCCAGTTGATGATTCTAAAAATTTATTAAATTCAGTATTTAAATCTTTTGAAGCAAAAACTTCTTTTTGTTTTTCAATATTTACTTTATCGATTTCTTGAACTTTTTCAATAGCCTCTTTTATATCTTTTGTTTTGCCTTTTGATATTTTCAATGCAGCTTTTACATTTGAGGGTGCAATTTTATTAGTAAATAAATCAATTTCTTTTTTAGCTTGAGCGGCTGTGATTTCGCCTTTTATTTGTTTAAAAATTAATTCACCCTGTTTGTTAAATACATTTTGCACATTGTGGAATCTTTTTGGAACCTCTACATTCCATTTTGTAGCTAAAGTACCATTTGCTAAGTTAATAAGATTAGGGTTGACTTTTATAGCTTCATTAAACAAACGCAGGTCTGCATCAGGTATTTTAATTCCTTTTTCCCCATTAAGCACTTTTTTAATAGCGGTTTTTATGTCAGGATGTAGTTCACTCTTTGCTTTCCATTTTGTACCGTCTTTTAATAATACGGTCTTGTCAACTAAATCCGCTGTTGTTGTTTTAACAGCGTATTGTTTGTAATTTTTGGAAATCCATTTTAATACTTGTTCTACTCCTGATTTGCTATTTGATTTAGCAGCATCAATTAACACTAAATTGAATTCTCCATTTTGTAATAAATGCTCTAAATGCACATCTCTTTCTCCTTTAATTCCAACTTTTATGCCATTTTCCCAGCCCATAACTTTACTTAATTGCCTGTTCTGGCCTCCTCTTGCGCTTTGGTTATAGATTAGACTGAATGTTGCTCTAGGGTTAAATTTCATTAATTTAAGAACACTTTTAGAGTATTCTAAAATTGCATCTTTTCTTAGCGTTTCGTTTTTGTTATTTTTACCAACAAGGGCTTTAGCCTGTTGTTCAGCTGTTCCATTTTTATTCTTGTTAATATTTTGAACGCCTTTACCAAAAGTGACGATTTTAGTTTGTTTATCAGTTAATTTTTCAACACCAAATTTAGATGCGGCATAATCATGTATTGTAGCAATGTCTACAATAATACCAGCATCATATAATTCCTTTCTTAGTTCTGTATTTTTTACACCATTTCCAATGTAAAAATCCTTATATCTCCTAAAGTCATAAGAAGTAGGGGTAACATTTGATCTTTCTAATAAATTTAAAATAAGAGGGTCCCCTATGCTTTCAGCGTAATCAATTAATCCTTTATAATCTTCCACTTGCTCCTTTGCACTTTTATATCTTCCTTTCTCCCCATACCCCCTTGATATGATTGATTGTTTTATTATTTCTTTTGCTTTATCTACTGCAGTAATCGCTTTTGAAAAATATAAATCTGATTCTTTCTGTAGCTTTGTACTTATTTCTTTTACCTCAGCAGTAGTATAGATTTTTTTAGACCTACTTTGGTTAATAACGGCATCGACAATGCTAGCTTTATATAAAGACTCTATAAGTCTTTTTTTAACATTAGGTATTTTAAAAAAATCAACCCCTACCGCTTTAGGAGGAGTTAATCTATCGTAAACATTAACACCCTGGGCTTCATTTTCAGTATAACTAGCTTGCCCTTTCCTTATAGCCTCACGTATTAAATCTTGTTTGGTTGCCCTCCCATCTTTGTACTTAGGGTTAGTTGATTTTTTAACAAATATGTTTTCATTAACATTTGCTCTAAATTTTTCAGCCTGCACAAAAAACTCTAATGGCAATGCTTTTTTATTTATTAATAATGTTGCATAATTTTCATTAATGAAATTCTCATAATTACCCAAAGATTCTTTGAATGCATCAACAAGCTCTGGATTATTTTTAGTTATTACTTTTGCTAAAGCTTTTCTAAATCCTTTATCTGTAGGTTTAAAACCTAAGTCAGCAACTTGCTGTAATACAGCATCGGCTTCCTTAATAAATTTATTAGCAATTTCATTTCTTTGAATTCTTTTTGCTTTTTTACCATCAATCTCTTCAACTATTTCTTTTCTTTCAAATATTCTTTTGTTGTTAACCTTTAAATTTGATTGTATGATAGAGGGAGTTCCGCTGCTTTTTTCTGATTTAATATTTGTTTTTACAATGTTATCTGCTATCTTATTGGCTTCTTTACTTTCTGTAACGTCCTCGGTTTTTATTTTATTAGCAATGTCTTTTCTAGCTTGTAAAGTTTCGAATTTAACACCGGAAAACATAGCCTTAACAAAACCGTCGGGGCCAATAGCTTTGGCTGGATCATAATTAAACAATCTCCTAGTTCTTATATTATCTACTACTTGTTGTGCTTCTGATCCAATAGCTCTAGATTTTGCATAATTAGAAATCATTCCATTATCTAAAGTAGCCTCTAAAAGATTTTTTCTTTCTGCTCTATATTTTTTACTAAACTCAGAAAGCTCTATAATTGAAAAATTTTTACCCGGTGCTCTCTCGCTTAATAAGTAACCTTTATTTTCAAAAAACTCCCTAAAGCCTTTGGCATCCGTAGAAGGATCCCGCAGGAAAGCGTCATACTTGTCTTTTGTGTTTATTTCTTTTGGTAGAAGGTTATTTATTGATTTTTGTAGATCTTTAGAATTTGTTATTTGTTTTGAATTACTAATGTCTTCTTTAGTTATTTCTTTACCAGAAGATTTATTATATAATTTTTTATTATCTATAACTATATTTTGAAATGCTTTAAATTTATTTTTAATTTGGGCGGAAGAGCCACCTTCGGCAACTTTATTAATGCTATACAAAAATTCTAAAAGCTGCTGTCCATCTGTAAAATTTTTTGAATTAGTAAAGTCTAATTTACTTTTATTTCCAAATAAAATAGTGGTTCGTTTTAATTCATTCAACATGCCTTTTTCTAATAATAGCTCTTTATACTTAGGCTGAGATAAAAAATCAACCACATTCATCACATACTCTTCTTGTCTATTAGATTTCTCAGGGTAAGCTTCTTTTATTGCCTGTTTAAAGGTGCCAGCCTCCCCCTCCCCTAGATAAAAAGGTGTGTCTTTTAACGCTTCATTTGTTAATTCTTCAATTTTTTCTTTAAACATTTTAGCAACTTCAGGGCGATTTTTAAATGCTGCTTTCATCATAGCGTGTCCAACTTCATGGGCAAAAACCCCCGGCCTGTATTGATTTATGTCTACGGTTATGACATTATTCACATTATCATATTCTGCTTTATTTCCTTTGCCTAAAATTCTTTGGTTACCATCAACAATATCAATCCTAAAACCTTCTTTAAAAACTTTAGCCCTAATAAGCCTTTCTTCTTGTCTTTTAATTTTATTTTTAGCCCTTTGTTTATTTAGTTCGTATATATTAACTATTTTTTTAGCTTCCTTAATTTCTGCTCTACTGCCCTCACCACTATCAATAAATCTTTGAGCCTCATCTTTAGCCTTTTTCTGCTGGCCAAGATTTGCTTCGTTAAAATGTTTATCAACTATAGCTATCCCCCTGCTCAAGTGAGATAACAAAACTTGTTTTTTCTTTAGCTCCAGTCCTTTATATTTCCCACTGATTATATTATTCGTTAATTCTATTTCTAAATCTCTTCTTTTAGACATTTCCATTATGTCTATTTTTTTTGTTTTTATACCTCCAAGTAGCCCACCCATTGATAAATTAGACATAATTCTTTTAACGTAGTCACTATTTTCACCGTATAAATCAGTCATCGAAGTTTGAAAAGCCTTATCCCCCATCGCGTAATCTACTGCAGCATGACTAAATGCAGCAAATTCACTACCAGAAGCCATACCAACTCCTCCACCAACAAATTTTTCGTAAAGTTGTTGATATTTAGCTAACGGGCCAGGTAATTTTGGCAAAAGTTTACCAGCTATTTGAGAACCAGCACCAAAATATACCCCTTCACTAAACATTGACGTGTCCTCCATGACAGCAGCAAATTTAAATCCTTCAAGCAAATTTTGCATCAGAAACCCACGAATAGGATTAGTTTTCATCATAGCTGCAACACTAGCTGAAATACCAGTGGCCCCAGCTACTTTGTTAAGTGTAGCAAATCTTCCTAAATCTCCAGCAAAATTAGGTAAAGTTTCTCCAAGTAATTCAAAACCAAAACCTCTTTTAAAATTTTCTTTTTGTTCCTTTGACAGTTCTATGTCTGTTCTTTCTAAAAAAGTTTGCAAGTTGTCTAAATCTTCTCTTTTGGTAACAGGCAAAAAAGCAGCCATTTCTGGTGTTACACTTTTATCAACAATACCCGCTATGCTAGTAAATGTGTTTTTTGTAGCCGTAGCAATAAAATCTGCAGCACTTATTTTTTTAGAAGCAGGGTCTGTATTTAATGCAAATAAGCTTGTTAATGCTCTCTGCCTTAAATTTAAATTAACTTTGTCTTTATATAAATCCTCTAATTCTAATTTTATTTTATCAGTATCAACGTCTTTGGAGTCTACAGATATGTTATCCCAAAACCCGAGCCCAAACATTGTAGTAGAATTTCTGAATTTTATTAAGTCAGAATACTTAACGTTTTTAACAATTCCAACATTATTATAATCATCTTTCCAATCAAAAGATTCAATATTGTAACCAAGGCTTTTTAAAGCATCACCAGGTACGGAACTTTCTTGCATGAATTTTTTACCAACTTTTAGATTTACAGTTTTATTTAAATCAATATCTAAGTCTTCTTTTTCTAAACCCCAAAGTACTGTTTCATTTTCTAATTTCTCTAAGCTTAAATTTTTATATGAATCTAATACATTTGTATATTCTTTTTTAGGTTGAGTTAACAAACCTTTAGGACTCTCTTGTGCTTCAAACGATCCTACAGAATTTCCAGACTCATCTATGTAAGGAGTGTTCTGCTCTTTGTTTGATATATTAAAAATATCATATGGATTTTCTTCAAATTGTGAAGCAACAAGTTTTTGACTTTTTAATAATTCATTTCTTTTTTCTTCGGATAACTTTATCTCGGTTGCATCGGTAGATTGACCTATAGTTTTATTTAATTGATTAATTTGCATTTGAAAATCAAAATACTTTTTTTGATTATCGTTTAAACCTAATTTAATTTCTTCTGCAGCAAAATCTAGAGCAGGACCATATTCTTTGTTAAGTTTTAGTTCATTAACTTTTAATTTTTTTATTTCTCTAGCCTCAAAACTTTTTTTGTCTTTTAGTTTTTGAATTTCATCTCTAACTATTCTATCTATAGTAACAAGGTCATCTTCTGTTGTTGTTTTAAACACTCCTCCTGTAGCCCCATAATTTTCAATAGTTTTTTGCGGTAATTTATTAGACGGGAAAAACAATCCTTTGAAACTGGTTCCAAGTGAATATTTTTCTTTAATTTTATCTTTTAAGGCCACTTCAAATTTAGATTGATTTTGGCCATTAGCTAATTCAAAAATATCTTCACCATCAATACCTAAATCAAAAATAGTATCACCATTTAAAATTTCTTGGGTTTTTTTTCTAAACTCGGATCGCCTCTTTACATCAACTGATGCTTTTGGCTTCACAACAACCTCTTCAAGTTTTTCTTCTTTTATTTTTTTAAATCCACCTAATTCTTTAATCTGTCTATTGAGGCTTTTTCTTTTCCGAAAATTCTCATCAGAGTTCATAGTTTTAGGATTAGATTTAGTAGCTTCTAACTCAGTTTCTAATTGTATAAGTTTGTCCCTGTTTGGATCTTCTGGTAATTCCGAAGAAGTACTTTCCGAGCTGGAATCCATATTGGATGCTGTGTCTTCCTCCACAACCGCATCCGGTGCTGTGGGTGATGGATTTCCCAGGTTTAAGAATTCTTGCTTTTTTATATCAACTTGAGATTGAATATCCTGTGTTGATAAACCTTGCGACCTTAAACCGTCAACAAGTTTTTTTAACTCATTAATTTGTTCTTCGTTCATATTTAATTTAATTGCCTATGTTAATACCTCCATACATACTAGGATTAGGATTTGCTTTTGGTAAAAAATCTCCTTTTAATTTTTTTGAAAAATCACTGTATGCATCGCTAGAAGATCGAGTTAAGTTTAATTGGGTTTGTACTTTCGGATCATTTAAATCTATAATAAATTCCTGACCACTGCCCTCGCCAAAACTTTTATTATCTTTACTGCCGCTAACTTTTCCAACTTCCAATTTAACTAAAAAACGCTTATTGTCAGTTGCTCCAGAAGTTGCATCGACACCCACACCTCTATTGCCAACTATTTTAACTGCTCTAATAAGATACCCACTTCCAGACATGGTAAGATTTTCTTCGCTCAATGGTGTACCACTCTCATCTAACATCATCTTTTTACCAAAAAGACCATCAACATTTAAATTTCCTAAAGATTGGGTTAATTGTGCATTATTTTTTGGTTTACCAGTTTCTACATTATAAGGAGAATTCTCATTAATTAAAGCTTGTTTTATTCCTTGATATGTTTGCTCCTCAGTAAGATCTTTATTTGCTTTTATCGCGTTAACTCTTTTGGTTTCAGCTAAACGAGCCGCTTGATTTTTTAGAGTTGCTTCTTGATAACGCGTCATTAATCTTTGGTCTGGTTCAACTCCAGCAATTATATTTGTGTAATAATCCACAAGTTTTTCTTGTCTTTTTATAAGAAATTTACTTCTTTCTTCATTAGAAATTTTTGAAGTATCTATTCCCATTCCAGTAATATCATCTTTTTTTGGATCTTCAATTTCACTTGCATTATATGAAATGCCCTGATAAACAGAATCCTCCCCTTCAAAAAAACTACTATTATTTGAAATTTTATTTTTCCAAACATGATGCTGATTAGGGTTGCCTATTATATCATTTTGAGCAGAGACATATTTTTTTACTACAGCTCTTTTTTCTTCATCAGTCAATTCGGAGCCCTTTTTTTCCATAGCACTCTTTATCATCTTGTCAGCACCAATTTGAAGAGCTTTTCTGCTTTTTGCGTCTGTATCTGCATCGCCTTGGACAGTTATTTTACCCTTGTTCAACATGGCGGTTGCAGCTGCCCATGTCATTCCATTAACCATTAACTGTTTAGTTTCTTTATCTACAGAAAACGCTTTTTCACCCAGATTTTTCGTTTCTTGTAACCATTTTTCTGTAGCAGGATTTTCAAAGTCAATAGATCCAGCTTGGAATTCAGATAGAGTGGTTTCTAACGCACCCCCTAGCCCCGCGCTTTTTTCAATATTATTTAACGCTTTACGCCTTTCCGCTACGCTTTTATCTTTAAAGAACCCATCCTTTATATATAAGTTTGCAAATTCTTCTACTGCGTTTGTTGATCCAATTTCTAAGCCCTCAGCATTTTTAGTAGCTTCTTTTACGCCTGCTAAATATTTATCTTCATTTACACCTTCTTTAATTTTTCCTTCTTCTCTTTCTTTTTTTCTTTTTTCAATAACGTCCTGTACCTGTCCAAACCCTTTTTGGAAAGCTCTTGTGCCTGCAGTCATATCTTCTACGATGCCGTACTGTTGTGGATTTCTATAGCTCATGAATATTTTTCAAAATTATTATCAAATCTTTCTCCAAAGCTATCACCTTCGCCAAATAAACCGGCACCTAATAATCCGGCTGCACTACCTAGAGCAGAACCAAACATAGATCTTGCTTGATTACCGTAGGCCGCAGCTTGTTTTTCAGCGCCAGCGGCTTGTGCGCTAACTCTATCTAATTGTTGCATTTCTCTTCCTTCTCTTGCACCAAACATAAATGACTTGCCTTTTGCATCAGCACCTTGCAATCTAGCGGCTTCACTCATCCTTATTTGTTGCATTCTTTGTTCGCCTTGCGCTCTCAGCCTAGTGTTTGTTGCTTCTTGTTTTTCAATACCAGCCGCTATACCAGCTTTTGATCTTGCCGCTGCTTGAGCCAACGCGGTTGCTCCTCCAGCTCCAGCACCAGTAGCTCTTAATGTATCTAACGTTGTGGCTAATGATATATCTTTTTCTGATGCCGCAAATTCTGCTGCTTTAGTTGCAACTTGTAAATTAGCAAATGGATTCGTTATCATACCACTCAAATCCTTAGTATTTTCATAAGGATTTATTATTTCTTGTCGGCTATTTTCTAAAGCTTTTAACTTAGCGTTATAAGCGTCGGCTTGATCTTGTGCTTGCCTTGCTCTTTTTCTAGCGCCAAAACCACCGAAAACATTACTAAGAAGGCTTACGCCTATTCCTATTGGTCCCATATATTTTAATTTGATGATAGTACTGTCTCAGATGAAACAGCAAATAATTCTTTTGCGGATGTTTGTATGCCGCTTTCAACATAAGTTTCTAAATCAATAGAAACATACATGCCTTTTATTCCAGAAATTTCTTGGGCAAATAAAATATCATTATTGCCAAAATCTGAATTGTTTTTTAAATAACTAGAATACTTATTTTCTTTTTTATTAAACGATGATAAGCCGGGAGTATCATAGTCTAAGCTTGTATTATATTGACTTACATCAAAAGCTTTATCTCCGGAATCATTTGTTATTATGTTTTTTGCCTGCCACCCGTTAGTTCCTTCATAAGCTAGCGTTTTAAACACTTTAACAGCCGATGGAGTGTTATTTATTACCAAGGTAACTTTAGACTCCTCATATGGGTTTAAATTGCCTTCATAAAATTTATTATAATTGTTACTCGTATAATGAGTGTATAAATCAGCATCTCTAAATGAATAAAAAACATTATTTAAAGTAAAACCAGAGCTAGGTTTGTAACTATAAAAACTAACCCAACCTTTAGAAGACTCATCATATCCTAATGTATAATAATTAGAATTATTTTGCAAAGATACAACATATTGATCTTTTACATTATCGTACATGCCCACAATCTTATCCGCTGTTTTTAAATTATTTTTAAACCAGCTTCTCATTCCATAATATGAAATTTCAGTATGACCATCTCTTGATAATCTAATTACAACACCTCTCTTTTTATCAGTAAAATATTTCATTCCACCCTTTATAGCAAAACTTTCAGGATCATTACTTATTCCATATTTACCCAAGAAAGGTACAATCTGGCCTATAACTATATTACTAGTAGATTTTATAGGAGAGCCTTCTGCTGTAAAAATAGCGTCTTTATCAATTAATGCCCTACTAACCTTATCTTCTTGTAGTATTAATAAATTAGTATCTTCTGCATATAATTTTTGTATGGATCCATTGGCAATATCAACTGCTTTTGTTATATTATCTCCTATGCTAAACTGATTTAAGTTATTTACACCTGTTTTTGAATTGTAAATACCAGAATAAATGATAGCATTCTTTCTTCTTTCAACGGCATAATTTTCGTCTACTAAAAAGGCTCTTACACCAAGTTCCAAAGCGGTATTATTAAAACCCCCTTTTATTCTGGTTTCTTCAATATGCCATGTTTTACTAGCGTTAGCTGCTTTTAAAACAAAAGCGTTAAAGTATCCTATTTCTTTAGTTACTGCCATTACTTAATTATTACATGTTTTCTAATAAGCCTAATTTAGAATTCTCCTCCTGGAGGCCCTCCTCCTGACCCTCCGGATCCACCGCCAGCACCGACGCTGCAGTCTCTTTCATTTATAGTCATTACTTCGCCAGGGTTTCCGCCAATTGTTTTAGCATAAAAGCCATCGCCATTTGCAGAACTTGTGGATAGTATAACATGACCGGAATACGTCGTTATTGTGCCGTTCAAATCTACATATACAAAATCGCCAACCTCAACTGCTCCACTAGATGAAGCCGCCCCTTTCGTTAAATATAATGTTGTTGTAGACGGAGTACACAGTCCGTTAAAATTAACGGATTCTAAATAGTTAGCTAAAGTTAATCTAGAAATGGTTATATCAATATTATGGTCTGCGTGTAAACCGCCAGAATCAGTTACCCTGACTTTTACAGTAAAAACTTTATTAATTTCTGAAACTGCAAAATAAGCTCTATTTTGTAATTCAGTTCCGTTTAATACAAAAGGGTTATCTGTTGTCGCGTAAGAGTTATTGTTTATTTCCCAGACTAATTGAGGAGGTGATACAGCGTTCCCGTTTGCTAATGTTTTTAAATGTACGCTCTGTATGCTATACACTAAACCTATATCATCTCTAGTGCTATCCCCACTACCATTTTTCGCATTATAACTAATATCTAAACTACCAACTGAACTCCCACCTGGCGCACTTGGATCTGCAACAGAAAAGTGTACAAAATTTATTTGCGTTTGTAATGAGCTTGAAAATGAAGGAGCAACATTAGATGTAGTAATTGTTAAATCCTGATCATGTGGTTCCGCATTAGCAATCTGGGCTCTAACCCTAACCGTAAACGATTCCCCGTTTATATCATGATAAAAACCACCATTAGTTACATTTAAAGCATTATTAGTTATTGCGAATGGATGAGGATTAACTGGGTTATTTAAAGCATCTTTAATACTTAATAAAGTAAATGTAGCAGATCCTAATGGATTGTTTGAAACATCAGAAGCCGATAAATTACCAATAAGCAAGGGATTTTGGGCAGATGTAAATCCTTCTGAAAAAGTACTATTGCTTAAAGCTATGCT
>Ga0181392_1000585_pt1 | contig 13938 bp, 10 predicted proteins | sample 15SPOviralmetaG_FD_130083 | JGI IMG/M metagenome (GOLD analysis project Ga0181392, IMG submission 130083) | Marine viral communities from the oligotrophic San Pedro Time Series (SPOT) site, San Pedro Channel, CA, USA - 15 SPOT_SRF_2010-09-15 | ecosystem: Environmental > Aquatic > Marine > Strait... | reverse complement strand
GATTCTCTATGGCAGCAAAAACTTCATTTACGCCCGCTACTCCAGCCCTTTCAAGCTCTACTTCGACGGCGTTGTTAGGTAAGAAACCAAGTATCTTACGTTTTAGCCCAACTTCAGTCTGTCCAGCAGTGAGCGCCCTATAGTTGTCAGATACTTTCTCTACGGCGCGAGCTATCGACCCTTTAGGTAATGAGTCTTTTATTCCTTGCTCTACCTTTCGCACACCAGCAGGATCGGACAGAGATGCCAACATGGGTGCGCCACGGTGTTTAGCAGCGGGTGCCAGTATCTCTTCGATTAGCAGTTCTGCTTCACGCTGCGCGGTGCCCCGCTGACCAAGGCCGAGGAAGTTAGATACAACCCTGACGAATTCTTGCCAGACACTAAGCGGCCTACCCTTTGGATTGATTCGAGCTAGCTCGCTTTGAAAGGTAGGGTTAGTGAACGCTTCTGCTACAAATTCTTCTACGTTTGTAGCCCCGTACTGCCCAGATAAAAACTCTTTACTGCCTTCATACAGCTTGGTTAGCTTTTTAGCTGTGGGGTTGGACGGGTTACGTAAGGCATTTATTGTTGCCGCGTGCGCCATTTCATGCAGAAGGACGTAAGAGTCAGCGTAATCGCCATCCAGTATTATCGTGTTGTCTTTTGGAGAGAACAATCCGTCAACCTGCAACCCACCACGAGTGCCTAACTGAGCGGCTGTGGCTGTAATTATCCTAGTGTCACCACTAAACTCGGATAGCTTCTTCGCTATGCGCGATATGAACTTATCTCCTGACCTGTCAGACAGTTCTAGCAAGGCACGCCGCAGTTCGTTTTTGCGTACGGCACGTTTCACAGGATCAGGTAGTGGTGCAGTTAGCACATCTGAAGAACTGCTAGGCGGCGCATAAAGAATTTGCTCAGACGCTATTCGCATGGCTTCTGCCTTGCTTAAACCCTCTTCTTTTACGAGCCTGTCTCTTTCTGCACGGCGTTCTGCTAGTAGACTTTGGTTGTCCGCCTTGACCTGTTGAGGGGTACGTGTGTCCACATCCGCTGTGGATTCTTCTACGACAGGTTCTACCGGGGCGGGTGTGGGTTCCTTCGCTAAAACTTCTTCTACAGTAGGTGTAGTTTCGGCAGTAGCTGGCATAACCTGCTGTGCGCGACGTTGTAGCTCCACAGTTTCTTGAGGTACTACTTCTACGTCTACATCAGGGAGTTGCTTGTTGGCGTTAATACCTGCCGCAAGCACGTTCCGAAACTGCTTTTCTGCTCTGTTTAGGCTGCGCTGATTTTCTTGTGTTGGCCTTGTCGCCAACGCCTGCTCTGCTTCTGCCACTGCACGCCTAGCATCAGCTATCTCGACCCTTAGTTCACGAGTAGGAGGTGTAGTTGGCTCTGCTAATGCAGTTGGCTCTGCTCTTGTTCCAGAAACAGGTCGTCCAACGCTTCTTCCAACATCTCCCACTGTTGTTCTGTCAGGTGCATCAGTTGCCACGGGATCTTGACCGCTTGCTGTGACTCCCACGCCTTGTAAATCAACCGCATCGCCTGTTCGATCTCTTTCTGCAACAGGTTTTCTTTTGGGTGGGGTAGGTAGATCACGTTGCTCACTAGGCACTCCTTCTAGCAATCGGGTAACACCACGCCGAACCTTTTGAGATTTTAGTCGGTTAGCTTCGTTAGTTAGCTCAACCCGAACTTCTGGGTCGTCTAAGTCTTTACCTATAACGCGTTTACGCACGGCAGCATTCGGCGCGAAACCGGCGGTAGTAAGGTCTTCTTCTGTGACAGGACGTGTTTCGGGCGCAGGTACGACTTCTGGTTCTACGGCGGTTTCTTCTGCTACAGCAAGTTCAGTCGGAAATAGGTCAGGCTGTTCTCGTTGAGCAATCTCAGCACGTTCTCTACCTGTCCGCACTTCGTCAGATACTGGCTCTTCAGTAATCTGTTGTTCTCTGTCACGTAAGTTGGTTCGATCTAAGGCTTCTTGTCTACCTAACACCTCACCTTCTGGTGTTACAGCTAACGTCTCACCAGCAATGGTCTCACCTTCGGGCGCAGGTAACCCCTGTAACTGTGGCCCAATACGTTCTGGCTCTAGCCCCGGCAGCGGTAACTGGTCAGGACTTGCTTCAGCGGCACGTTCCCCTTCAAATAGCCTGTCTCGCTCTTCCTGATCTATGTCGTCTATGACTTCATCTATCTCAGGAGTGCGCCTTTCTGCGTCATCGAACAGTTCAAGTTGAGTGCCTGCCGGTACATCAGTCTCTTCAACAGCATCACCAACGGTTTTGCCTGCTCGTCGTGGGGCAAATAGATCAACAAGTCCCTGCAAGATGGCACCTGCTCCACCACCCAGTGCGGCTTCTTCTGCGGTGCCACCAAATGTCTGAGCAGCAGCGTTGTACTCCTGCTCGTTAAGGTTTTGCAGTATGTTGGATGCAGCTTCCTGCGCGGCTTCTGCACCACCCGTTATACCCGCGCTATAAATGCGTTCACCTATGGTCTCGACCTTATCAGGCGGTATCTTATCTAGTAGTGCTTCTAGCTTGGGCATGTCGGCAAACTTAACTACCCGCGTAATGGGTAGAATATCCAACAGGCCGATTGCTGTACCCCGCAAGGCGGCGCTTCCACGTTCTTCTTCGGTAGCTTCAGCCGCACGGGCACGTTCACTTGCTTCACCAGTACCGGCAGCACCAGCAGCAAGCGCACCAAGACCTAGACCTACAGCGCCGGGGGCACCAGCTAGACCCGCAGCAACAGGCACGGCAGCAAGGCCCGCTATAGACCCAAGTGCGGAGCTTAGTTTGTAGGTAACAGACTCTGGGTCGCCGCCTTCAGGACGGAAGGACTCGGCAATAGACTGAATTCGTTGTCGCGCCGCAAGTTCACTTTGCTCTTCTAGCGGTGCCGCAAGGCCAAGCGCAGCCATCTCACCTACACCAACGGCACCTGCACCGAATCCAGAGGTAATGTCCTCGAATATGCCGGTTTCGCGGGGTTCAGGAGTTTGTGCGGCTAGGCGTTCTTCTCTACGCCTACGTATGTCAGCGCGTATTTCTTCTGCTTCATCTAAGAAGCTAGGCTGTCGTGTGGATGTATCAGGCAGACTTCTACGTAACGCAGTAGCCCCAGCCATATCGCCACGAGCTTCTAGTACTTGTATAGCCTCTTTTATTTTGGCTATCGAAGCCGTTGCCACGGTTTAGACTCCAGCACTACTAAGAGCGGCGGACTGTTCAGTGTCAAGCTCTACTGTTTCTGTACTCGCCCCTTGCCCGATAAGCATATTAGTTGCGGCTTGTAAGCGAGCATTAGCCTGTATCATTAAAGCAGTGTCATTTGCATTATCTTCAGCAGCTTTCTCTTTAATTTGAGTAAGTACCTCTTCAACTTTTGCATCGTCGCCAGAGTTAGTTGCCGCTGTCAACTCCATTGCGAACGTTCGCTCTGCATTCTCTCGAACTTCCATCATGCGCTCTGACGCTTGACTTATAGTCAGTTCCGCAGCTCTTTGTATGCCTAAAGCGGTATCAGCATTAAGCCGCTTTTCATCTAAAACGGCTCTTGCCGCTGCCTGTTCGTCTCTACTCAGGCTTTCTAGGTGAGATAGAAGACTTTGTTTACTGCCCATTTTCAGCTTGACGCGATCTAAATAGTCACTTCTACCCGCTGCATCAGCTTGTTGTAGTGTAGCCACTGCTGAACTTATAGCCCCTTGAGCGGTCTTTGCAGCCGTCTCGTAGTTACTGGCTGCCGAAGTACCTACCGACCTTTGTAGCTCCATAGCAGTGTTATCTATATTCGCTAAACCAGCGGTAAATTCTTGTCGGCGTTTAGCTTCTGCTCCACGTAGCTGTCTATCTCGCACACCCACGCCAGTAATGCCGCCTCTACCACCAGCAGTGAGTAGGTCTATTAAGTTATCTCTACGTGAAGGAGCGGCTGATTCATAGTCTTCTCTCAAACGGCTCCGCTGGGCTTCCAGCATACGTCGGCTTTCTTCTAGCCCCGATAGCTCTTTGATGCGTTCTATTGCGGCTATGCCCTCTGCACTGGGGTCTCTAGCCATTTGCTTTTTAAGCATCGCTGTTAGGTCTTGATCCCGTTGATAAGGCTCAACCTCCGCCATAGAAGTTATTTGATCTAGCGTCTGCTGCCTTCGGTCAAGTAATGTAGGTGGTGTTCGTTCACTACTAACACCCGCTATACCCCCAGCAGTAGTGTCAGCACCGGCAGGGGGTACGACTTTCGGTCTTTCTGCGGGGCGCATCGCTTCATCTAACATCGCTATATCTTCTGAGGAAAGTTCAAACTTCTCATCAGCTTTAGCTTGAGCAGCCTCTTCTTTACGTCGGGCCTTTACCGATGGTTCAGCCAAGGCTTCATTAACTGCTTTTATGGCTTCTTCAGCGGTAATGTTTTCTGGGTAGTCTCCACCAGCAGCAATAGCTCTGGCCCTCTCAGCTCTTCTACGCTCTTCGGCAAGACGTACGGCGTCCATATCAGGTAAACTAAACTGACTAAAAAGCCCTGCTTTTTCTGGAGCACCGACCCTCATACCTTCTTGAAACGCAACAATGCCCCCACCAGCTAACTGCACTGGACGTGCTTGGCTCATAACACCTTGTGGCTGCTGTGGCATCTGTTGTGGAGCGCCCTGTGGCATACGTGGGTCACCTTGAGGCATACCCTGTTGTGCACGATTTACAGTATCCATTTCGCTTGGGCCTACGCCCATTTCTTTGGCAGCTTGTTGGCGGTACTCGCCCATAAGCCCCTGCTGCATTTGATCTTTGATCGTCGCAGGGTTGCCTTGCGCTTGCATGGCTTGGTTACGCTTTACTGCATCAAGATCTTTCTTGAGCTGCTGCATGGCAAGCAAATCGACCAGTTCTTTGGTCATGTTGGCACGTTTTTCTAGCTCTTGGGGTCTGCCCATATAAGCGTCTTTCGTGCGTTCGATCTGGCTGAGGGGATTAGCTAGCACTCTGTTGCCCTCCTCTAAGAAGTGCAAGAAGCCCTGCTAAACCACCAGATAAGTCTTGAAACCCTCCGGGTTCAACAAACTGACGAGATGTGGCAGTAATTGGCAGACCTTGTAGCATAGATTGCATAAACTGTAGTTGTTCGTATGGGTACTGTTGTTCTTTTTGGTACTGTAAGTAATCAGCGGTAATACCTTCTTGCTCAATACCTCGTTGGCGTTCGCCTGCCGCACCCATATCACGCAGCGCACTGAGGCCATAGCGACGGTCAGCTTCTTCTGCTGCAATTCTGCGACGTTCCTGCTCGTTAAACTGCTCACGCTCGCGTTCTTGTAGCTCTACTTCACGTCGAGCTTCTTCGTTTGCTTGTGATCTACGGCGTTCGTCAAAAGCAGATAGGCGGTCAGCCTCAGTGTTGAATTGTCCTCTACGAGCAGCTTCGTCAGTACGTAGGCCAGCTTGTTCTTTGTTAAACTGATCTACGCCGACTTCAGCGATACGCTGGCGCATACGTTCTTGTTCATTGAACTGCCCCATGAGCGCATCACGGTTAGCCATAGCTCGCTGCTGTTCAGTGTTAAATTGCCCTTGAGCGGTATCAAAAGCACGGGCGTAGCCTTGTCCAGTAATATCAGCAATCTGTTGCCCTGTATTACGCGCTCTTTCAGCATCCATAATAAATGAACGTGACCCACCAAATGCACCGGCTTGTGTAGCTCTACCGGCATCTTGGGCTTGCGTGATAGCTTCTTGTCTACGGACTTCAGCTATCTGCGGGTTTAGCGCAGCTTGTAAGTAAGGGTTCATGTACTGTTGTGCAGCTTGCCCAGTAAATGCTGTAGGGTTGTATGTGTTTTGGAACGTACCTTGCTGCATACCGGACAGATCATAAGAACCGGGGGTAAATCCCGGTGAGTACCCTTGTCCTGCGGCACTACCAAAGCCAAACGTACCACCAGCGGTCATATCCCCGCCGAAAGAGCCTATGCCAGTTTGTTGGTTAGGATCTAACCCTGCGTAGCCAGCAAAGGTCGTATCTTGTAGGCCGCTAGCGCCAGCAGTAAGTGGGCCACCGTAGGCTTGGTAGGGTGTATTAGCAAGTGCTTGTGCTTTACCGAGCATCTCACCGACATAGGGGCCAGCAAATTCGGACAGCCCTTGTGAACTGCCGGAAATCTCTCCTACAGGACTATTGGGATCTACTACTGTATCGACCATAGCTTACGACATCCTCTTGGATAACATCGCAAGCACTTGATCTGCGTCGATGTTTTTCTGTTGTTTCGATGTGCCTGTGGCCTTCTTACGTACTGAAGACATAAAGTCATCCAGTGCTGCGGCACCTGCATCAGAATTACCGTTACCTAATATAGCTACCAAATCGGCAGGCAACACATACTCACCGTGGCTTAATCGTGCTTCTTGTACGCCATCTATATCGCCGGGAACTAGGTCTGCTTGTCCATCAGAAGCACCTTGCAAGTAGCCGCCGTCTTCTAGCACTTGACCGCCTTCCATAAATCCACCTGCTTGTGCCTTAGCTTTGGCACGAGCTTCTTCAACAGACATAGGCTGCTGGCCTTCAGGCTTCTTGGCGTACATGGTGTCGGAGAAATAGCGTCTACCACCACTGCCGGGGCGACGGTCTGTATCGTCTCTACCTGTAACTTGTTCTCGTATTGCAGTGTACTCGGGTATTTTACCTTGGTAGCCAACAGGTGCTATATCAGGATCAAATGCACCACGGTCTTTTAAGAGACTGGTTAGGGCTAGTGGCCCTAATAGCTCAAGTAATCCACCAGCACCGCTAGACCCTTTACCTTGCGGGAAAAACGCACCTACAAATTTCTCAAAAGTATTCGGTTTGCTTCCTTTAGAGCCTCCTTTTGCTGCCGCTAGAAGAGATTCTAAATTAGAAGTATCACTAAAAATATCGTCATCAAAGCCACCAGATGTACCAAAAATATCATCAAGAAAATCTATGCTAAAACCTTGATCGTCAAAGTTGCCGGAATAGTCGGATAAATCTCCTGTTCCTAAAGCGTCGAGAAAATCTAAGCTAAATCCTTTGTCATCAAATTTAGAACCGCCCATATAAGCGGCAAGATCATCTTCTAGCGGGTTAAAGTCTTCGTTTTTAGCGACTTCAAGAAAATCTAGTATGCTCATCACTTGCCTCCGACTATACGTAGCAGCTCGTCAAGATTACCATAAGAACTTCTGACCGCACCACCGTTTGCCATGCCGCTACCAGCCAGACTGGCTAAAAAGGCGTCTATTGGATCTATTTCTCTTTCTCGCTGCTCACCAAGATCAAATAATTCAGCCCCACGCTCTTCGATGATGCCGGGGGTACGCACGATAGAAGGGGTGCGTGTAGGCGTAAACGTGGGTGTAGGTAGTGCCACATCAAAATCAGGTAGCGGTATATCCAAGTCAGGTAGGTCAATGTCTGGCAAACTTGGTTTGGGTATCGCCTCTACCACACCCTCAATAACTTCTTTTGCGGGCTGCAAAACTACGTCGTCTACAGCAGAACCTACGTCTTTAACCACGTCTTCTACGACAGGTGCCACTTCTTCTACTAACTCTTTCACTGGTTCTATAATTACGTCGTCTACGGTAGACCCTACTGCTCGCACTGCATCTTCTACAACGGGTGCGGCGTCGATTATCGGATCGACTATAGGCTTAACAACGTCTTCCACTGCTGCCCCTGTAGCCTTAACTGCGTCTTCTATAAGTGGTGCTTTTTCTATTACAGCACCTGCTACATCTTCAATTACATCAACCACAGGTTCTGCTACGTCACCCAGTACTTCAACAGTACCTTCTACAAACCCTTTTACTGGTTGTAGCAGTGCGTCATCAAACATCCTGCCACTCTCTGCTAGCGTATCACCTATTTTCTTAATGAACTCAGGGGTCTTTACATTGCTAGGGCCGAGTGCACCGCCTTCCATAATGTATTCCGCAAAACCCTTTCCTATGGCATCACCAAAATCGGTGCCTTTCGCTAACTCAAGTTCAGTCTTAACAAGCCCCGCAACAACATCTGCTTGCTCTATGTTGTAGCCACTCAGGAACTCTTCGTTTAGGTTAACTTTGTCCATCGCTGCTTTAGTAAATTTGGGGCCAAATGCAGAAATAGCTGCTCCTGCTATATTTCCATCTACCGCAGCGTCTACAAACTTGGCTCCTTGTACTACTTTACCAAACGTATCGGCAGTTTTTGCAGCGGCACTTGCGGCTAATGCTAGTTCGCTACCTGCTGCGGCTCCTTCTGCGGCGAGGGCAGTACTGCTTGCTACAGCGTCAAGACCTTTTGCATATCCCCCTATGCCACCCGTTAAGGCAGCTTTTAAGATGTCGCTAGTATCCCCACCCGTGATCGCTGTCCCCCCTGCCCCTGCTAATGCGCCACTTAGTGCGGTAGCCGTAGCTCCTGTAACTCCTGCCGCTCCAACAAGACTTGCCGCTGCTGGTCCTAATACCGTGGCAGCTAATAGTGCAGGCACTACCTTAATGACTTTTTCAAAGAAGTTAGGCGTATCTGCCTTAAACGTCCTAATTTCACCGTAAGTAAATGGGTCATATAGGTACTCAGACCCATCTTTGGTGTACCTAAGAGGCGTTACGTCGTATTTAGCGTATAGCGCCTGCAACATCGGGTCACGTTTATAGGCTTCTTGTAGGGCATCTTCATAACTATAGCCTTCTACCATCTGCAAATAAGGCATTTGCTCAGATAAGATAGGCTCTATAAAAGAATTAAATTCTGCCAGACGCTGTGGGGATGAGCTTGTATGCTTTTCGAGGTTTCCCCCAAACTTACCTAGCTTTTGCTTTGTGGGTTCTATTTCATACCCATAGTGGTCACTAAGGACAGATGCAATGTCTGATGATTTTTGTAAATCACCAACACTTGAATAAGCAGCTACAGCATCTTCTTGTTTAGCAGGAAGTAGAAAGTCTTGCAGGTAGTCGGGAGCATTTACTTTGTCAAAATATGTGTTTCTATCAACACGTATTTCGTCGGAAGGCATTTCACCACCACCAATGGTTGCTTCCCCACCTACGAGATCAAAAGGAGAGAAAAGCCCACCTTCGGTTCGTAAAATGTCTTTGAAGCTAGCATTGTAAAAATCATCTACTAGATCGACGTTATCAATATCAAAGTAATCCGCGCCCTCGTCCAGTTTCTTTTTGTAGCTGTCAACCGCACCACCTAAAAGCCTGTAGCCTTGAGATATTTCGGCAAACTGGGGGGCTGCATATGCTGCTGCTCTTTCTGTAGGTGTATTGGAACTGGCGTATGTAACACCTGCGTCAATATCATCTATTCGTTTTTGCAATCCGAGCGATCTTTCTGGTGTAGAAGGTGTTACCGGCTTAGGCGGTAAGGTTGTAGGTTCGGGTATAAACTCCCCACCGCTTACAGGCTGACCTACTCTGTTTGGTGGTGTTACTGGTGCGGGTTTGTCACCAAGACCTATATTTTCTGGCTTACCTGTATTTAGATTGATTGGCGTAGGCATTACTTGAGCGCCCATCATGCCGTCAGGGAGTTTAGGCATTGGCGACTGGTACATCGGATCGCCCGTAACTGGATTTTTGTAGTACCTTCCTCCCGACTGTACTCCTTCTGGTAAGGGTGCAGATGCAACGGGAGAGGGTGGTGTTACAGGCGTTGGTTTAGGTGCCCTTGATTTAAGTTCAGGTGATGTTTTTCTAGCCGCTTCTTCCGCAAAAACAAGAAGATCGTTTAACGTATTAGGAGGAAGTTTTACTGATGCAGGCTTTGTAGGTAAAGGCGCTCCCAAGACCTCATCATATATAACAGGTGCATCTGTAAAAAGGTCGTCTAACGCACTGAAGTCAGGTGTAGAAGGTGATGTTGTCGTAACAGGCCGTTTAGCCCCCGGAGCACGCTTATCACCACGTTTTGCAACGGTGCCTGTAGGAGAAGGTGCAATAGGTGCAGTAGGTGTATACGCAGACCTAAGATTTGAGCCTATAGAGGTGTAAGCTCTTCCAACAGGCATTACTGGTGCCACGGGTTGTGGTCTGGGTGTTACTGGCGGCGGGGGTGTAACCCTCAGTTCTGGAGGGAGTGCAGAGTCCGGTATTTTATTAACTATCGGCCTGCCCATACGATCATACTTCAAAGGGGGAGGGGTAAAGGTTGGTTTGGGGGTCACAGGTGCAGGTCTAGGTGCTGCGACAGGCGCGGGAAGGGTATAACTACCTAACCCAGCGGCTTTCAGCCGTTCCTGTATTTGTTCTGGGGTGGGAGCGAACCCACTAAGACCTCCAAGTGCCCCTAGACCCATACCGCCGAATCCGCCAAAACTACCTATCATTACGTAACCTCCAGCAAGCTAGCTACAACATGTAGCCTGTTAGCGGTTGCGGCAGTGACTTTCAGTATCTCCGATTCTTCTACCACTATAGGTGCAGTGAGTAGTTCTACTGTGGCGTTAGCACCAACAGCCTTGACCTTGAATACACTGAACACCGCAGTAGCAGCATCGGTAAGTGTTACCGTTATAGTATCAGCATTGCCTGAGTCTTCTGACACAAGTATAGATTTAACAATAGCTGTGGTTGATGTCGGACATGTATATAGCGTAGTTGCATTAGTGGTAGTAAGGTCTACCTTTGCGTTTTTGTATTGATTAGCCAAGGAACCACACCTGCGCTTGAGATTCGGTAGACACTGCGGCTTCTTTTATAGCATCGTCTAGCTGGTTAAAGTATATACGTAATACGTTATTGAACTGCTCAAATGACGCCTGCGTGTATTCTTTTGGAGGATCAGGCAGTCGCGGTGCTATAGAATTGTAAGTAGTCACTACCGTCTCCCGTCAGGACGTATATCAAATCGCGGTGCTCCAAGCTGCCACGTAACACCTAAGTCTTCAGACTGTACCTTTATAGATAGCTGCCTACCCCGCACACGGGTGTTTATTTGTGTAGTGTACTTCTCGACAGGTACTGTTGCAGACCTTACGACGGAGCCACTACTGCTTCCACCCTCTGACGCAGGGCTGCTATACCCTGAACCTGAAGACTGTAGTGGCAGAAGTTCTAGCGTAGCTGTAGGGCTGTCCGCAGTAGATCCATTAAAGGTTATATCTGGCAGCACTCGACGTACAAACGAAAATCTATCGCCATCTTCTATGTCAAACTCGCCAGAAGTTATAAATGCAGTGATAGCTGTGTTCGTACCGCTCTCGTTATTATCTAACCCATCTTCGTGAGTAACTAAGTTGTTGCTGTACGTAGCCGCTACGGGGAACTGCTTTATACCCGTATCTAGCCATGCAGAGCGAGCTAAACTACCAAAATACCAAATATCTTGTGCATGATTGTACACAACATACTTATCTACAGTGGTTGAACTAGCTGATGGGTAAAACCACCAGACTTCATCAAACCCTTCGTTTGTGCCTGCAAAGACTTGTTCTGCTTGTTCGTAGTTAAGATCATTAAACACATGTCTTTTAAGGTCACAGGGTAAGTTTCTAGCTCTACCGTCGTACATGTAGAAGGAGTCTGTACCCATCCAATAAGTTACCCCATCTGAATACGCAGCAGCGTTTTGTGAAATTATGGATGTGTTGGCTGCAATTAGCTGCGTACCCCAGACTAGTGCACCGCCTAAGTATTGCAGTCCGTACATAGCAGCATCTGTCCAAACCAAAATTTCTTGGCGTGACTGTAATGCGGTTACTATTTCAGACCCTTGAGACAGTTTTATATCACCTGCTTGGTTGGTCGAACCGGGAGTCCATTGTGCAGCATTCGCTTGGTCTGACCATCGAATAAGCAGGGGGTCTTGTATAGACGTGCCAATTGTATTTGCGCCAAAACAAAACACGAACTGACTAACGTCAGAGACAAGTATAAAGTTTTGTATAGTTGGTGTGTTAGATGCACCAGATAATGCGGACAACGCTACAGCTCTGCCATTGAGTCCATCAGCATTGGACGCATCCCAATAGAAGATCGCACCGTTACGTGAACCGAATATAAGATCTTCGCCAAAGTTAGACTGACTCCATAAACGTAAAGAGTCGATAGATGTCTCTTCTCCGTTGCCCCAAGTACCTGCGTTCCAAGCACCGGCACCCCAACCTACCAAGGGCACTTCCACTTCTGGGCCTACATTTATCTGATATTTAGCTGTTACAGACCCACCTCCAGTAGCAGACGATGAAGCTGCACTGCTTGACTCTATAGTGTAGGTGTTGCCGGTAGAGTACGTTATCTGAAACTCTCCGTTTAAGGTCAACCCACCCACAGCAGATGCTCCACTAAACGTAACAAAATCACCGTTTATATACCCGCCATTAGCATCTGTAACAGTAACAGTAGTAGACCCACTAACAGTCGTAAAAGGGTTAGTAAGAGATACGCCAGATGGAGTGCGTTCAGGAGTTACATCGTAGTACAGCCCACCTTTTTCTAGGTAGAACTTTAGATTAGTGCCCACACCTATTAGTTTTTGATTGGATAGCGTAACCCAGCTATGTAATGACCTACATAGCCCAAGAAAGGTTTGGCTTGATATGCGTTGCCACCCACCTATTTTTTCGGGGTACCCGGCACGAAAGCGTACTTTATCACAGTCCGCCCAGCCTTCTTCATCTACATATCGTGTAACTTCTTTGTTCACGCCGGGGCGTAGGGTTAACTTACGTAGTGGCATTATTGATATTCCCCAGATCGAATCATTTCAGTAACTCGGACAGCACGCATGCCAACTTGCTGCGCCCATTTGCTGTCCATAAATTCATCAGCAGCTATATCAAACTGTTCACGCGACATAGCCTCAAGAGCCTTTACAAACCCACGCAATCTGGTCAGACCAAGGTTAAAGCACATATCAATCATTGCATCTTGACGCGCTTCGTTGATGCCGTTGAACCAAAAATATGTATCTGCAAGCTCGCTTTTTACTCGCGCTATATCATTCGACAACAAGTATTCAATTTCATCGTCAGATAGCCCAAGGCCCGACTCTGAGATATTTCTGCCAACGCCTATGGTTTCATAGCCAGCGGAGCACAAATAAACTTTGGATTTGACGCCTTCATGGCGTTTAATCATTTCAACCAAGCTACTCATTACTTCTCCCGTGCTACGGAGTTGACCTTCTCATATGAACGCATAGCGCCCAAGCCAAGCATACCCATCATAACGGGCACGAGAAGCGTTGTATCTACTTCTGGCACATCTACCCAGATGCTGATTATGTTGGCAATGATGGTGTTGTAGAGCAGGCCCAGAGCGCAGATCCAGCCGATGGCAGGTCGCCAGCCCGCTACAAATAAAGACTTATGTGCAGCTTCCATCTTGTTGATTTCTAGCTGGCCTTTTAATGCTTCCTGCGCGTGGCGCTCCGACATCGTTGCGATCTCATGTGCCAGCGCATTCTTCTGATCTTTGTCCTCTATGAACTTATCAAGCAGTCCTGTAACTGGCCCAATTAGTTGTCCGACTAAACTCATAATTTATTTCCTATTTGACCATGCTTGTGCGCCAAAAAATGCAGCTAGGATGCCTGCGACAGAGACAAAGTAGACCGCTGCCATATCGCCCAAGATAGATGCCGCTTGGTTCATCCCAAAGAACTCGCTGACCACCACTAGAGATGGGTAGAGCAGCATCCCCCAGAGGGCAAACCATGACATAGCACGTTGAGCGTCTGCTCGTTCGTGCCGCAAACGTAGCTCTTGCAACTCTTTGCTTGTCTGTAGCTCTTCATCAGTAACGATGCCATCGCCATCCGCATCGTATTCGGCGTATTCACTACCGTCTTCTAATATTTTTGCTGCCATATCAGTCATAGAATTGTATGTTTGGTCTGACTTTAACAGGGATACAGTACGCTGTAATGTTTTGCTGGTTGTTCAATCGCCTGCGCTCTACAGGCTTGACAGTTCCTTGT
>Ga0181392_1000581_pt1 | contig 13996 bp, 20 predicted proteins | sample 15SPOviralmetaG_FD_130083 | JGI IMG/M metagenome (GOLD analysis project Ga0181392, IMG submission 130083) | Marine viral communities from the oligotrophic San Pedro Time Series (SPOT) site, San Pedro Channel, CA, USA - 15 SPOT_SRF_2010-09-15 | ecosystem: Environmental > Aquatic > Marine > Strait... | reverse complement strand
GACGATTATGAAGAAGGTACTTGGACTCCAGTTGTAAAACTTGGCACTACTACTGTGACTTCAACTAATACTGGATTTTATACAAAAATAGGAAGAATTATTACATTACAAGTTCAATGTGGTTTTTCTAATCTTAATTCAGGAACTGGAAATTTAACTATAGAAGGAATACCTTTTACTTCAGCAGATGTTGCTCATAGAAATCATGGAAGCGTAGGATATTATAATGTTGCAGATAGTTTTGGAGCAAATGGAGTTCAAGCAAGAATTTCACGTAACAGTACTTTTATAGATTTTATGAGAAGTCATGAAATATCACCAGCTCAAAACCAACACATGCAAAGTAATTCTGAGCTTTATATAACAATTACTTATAAAAATGAATAATTTAACTAATATACCTAGTGGATTCTAGGTACAGACATAGGAGAAAATAGAATGGCAATAACAAAAGAAATAATAGAAGATAAAATAGAAGTTGTAGGAGACTACAAAACTATACAAGTAAGAACAGCTACAATCATCAAAGAAGATGGTGTAGAGCTTTCAAGGTCTTTTCATAGACACACATTAGAATGTGTAAGCTCTGTAAAGAATGATGACGATAGTTGGACTCATACAGATACAGATGTATCAGGCGAGTCTACAGAAGTCCAAGGCATAGCAAATGCTGTATGGACAACAGATATTAAGAACGCTAAAAAAGCAGCTAACGAAGCAGCAACAATTTAATAAAGGAGAATAATATGGCAATTGGATATACTTGGGATTGCAAAACAGTTGATGTTTACCCAAATCACGACAGTCATTCAGACGTTGTTTACAACGTACATTGGCGATTAAACGCAGAGAGCGATCAACAAGACGCTGAAGGTAATAACTATTCAGCTTCTGTTTATGGTACTCACAGCGTTAATGCAGACGATATATCAAGTTTTGTACCCTTTGCAGATCTTACCAATGACACAGTTACTGGTTGGGTTACAGCAGGTATGGGTGACGATGAAGTAGCTAGTCTAAAGTCTAGCTTAGATGATCAAATCGCATTACTGATTACACCAACATCTGTTACTAAAACTATAGGTTAAACAATGGCACTATTGCCTGTAACTCCGCCAGCTGGCATAGTCAAAAACGGTACTGACTATGCTAACAAAGGTCGTTGGGTTGACGGCAATCTTGTGCGTTTTGAAAACGGCTATCTTAAACCGATTGGCGGTTGGTCTAAACTAAAAACTACAGCGCTTGATGGTGAACCTATAGGTATGTATGCCTATAAGGACAACCTAGGTGCATCTGTTTTAGCCGTTGGTACAAGACAAAAAGTTTATGTCTTATACGACAACACATGGACTGATATAACACCATCTGGTTTTGTAAACGATGCTTCTAATGATCCTCTTGGTTATGGTGCATACCACTATAACGTAGAAGATTATGGCGATGCTAGAAGTCAATCTGGACTACCTCTTGATACAGGTCATTTCTCCTTTGATAACTGGGGTGAGGATTTAGTCTTTTGTTTTTCTGGTGATGGCAAGATATACAAGTGGAGGCCAGTTTCAGGTGGAACAGCTGATACTATTGGCACAGTCGTAACAAACGCTCCTACAGGCTGTCAGGCTGTCCTGGTAACTAATGAAAGGCATTTAGTTGCTATTGGTTCTGGTGGAGATCCTAGAAAAGTAGCATGGAGTGATAGAGAAGATAGAAACACTTGGACATCTAAAGCTACTAATACAGCAGGTGATGTGCAAATACCAACAGGTGGTCGTGCATTACTAGCAGTCAAATACCAAAACGATGTTATGGTTTTTAGTGATACTGGTATTGATAGAATGAGTTATGTAGGCTCACCTTTTGTTTATGGTATAACCGCAGCAGGTGCAAACTGTAAAGCAGTTAGTAGAAGATCAGTCGTACAAACAGGAAACTTTTTAGCGTGGATGGGTGAAAACTCATTCTTTGTTTACGATGGTGTTGTTAGAGAAATACCATGCGATGTGCATGATTATGTATACGACCAACTAAATGTACCAGGAAGGAAAGCATGTTGGGGTGGACATAACTCTAACTTTAACGAAATATGGTGGGGTTTCCCAAGCGGTGATGGTATATATCTACCAAACAAATATGTAATATGGAATTACTTAGAAAACACTTGGTCTATAGGCTCAATGGATAGAGGCTGTTGGATTGACCAAGGTGCGTTTGATTTTCCTATTGCTGGTGATTCAAATGGTTTTATATACGAACACGAATCAACCACATTATCTAACTCGCCAAACTTAAATAGTGATGTGCCTTTTTGTACAAGCGGTCCAATAGAACTAGGTAATGGTGATAACTATGTGCAATGTAATCAGATTATTCCAGACGAAGAAGCAAACACATTACCAGGTGTAACAATAAGTTTTAAAGGTAAGTTTACCCCATTAGGTAGCGAGACAGACTTTGGTAGTTTTACCTTTGAAAGCGATGGATATACCGATGCTAGGTTTACAGCAAGACAAGTACAAATGACTGTAACAGGTAGCACAACACAGGATTTCCAAGTTGGTAATATAAGACTTAATTTAAGAAACAGAGGTAGAAGATAATGGATCTATCCTCACAAAGACAATATATACAAAGAATAGAAGTAGCGCACAGCATACTTACAACTACAGACTTAACAACATTTTATACAGCTCCAAGTGGCGATGACTTTACTTGTGCTGTAATTGAATCTATCTTGGTATGTGACCATGATAATCAGCAAACTAAGATTACCTTTACAGTAGATAATGCAGGTACTACTTACACTATATTTAAAGAATATAACATTACTGCTTATGATACAGAGGAGCTTTTAACTAGAAGTATGTTCTTACATCAAGGCGATGTTGTGAAGATACAAGCAGATCGTGCTGGTAATTTAACTGTTTATGCAAGTATTGTTGAGTATGGCAAAGGCGACTAATAAAGTAGTAGACATACAAGAGGCTAAAAGAGAGCCTTGGGAAGTTGAATGGGAAAGGTGTAAGCCTTATATAGCAAAAGCTGTAAAACATCAAGATTCCTATACAATTGATGACATAGAGGATAAAATAAGGAATGGAATATTCCATTTATGGCCAGGCAAAAAGTCTGCATACATAACAGAATTTGTAGTATTTCCACAAATTAAAGTAATGAATATTTTGTTTTGTGGTGGTAATTACAAAGAGTTGGAAGAAATACTCCCATATATAGAGGAGTTTGCCAAACAAGTCGGTGTAAAAAGACTTTATGGCGGTGGTCGAAAAGGATGGATTAGAAAAATAAAACATCTAGGATTTGAACACGATTATATAGTTAAAAAAGATTTATAAGAGGAATTAAGATGGCAGCAGGATTAGCAGCGTTAGGAACAGTAGGAAAAGTAGCAGGAGCTGTAGGCGCAGTTAAAAGCTTAACTGGTGGCGGAGGTTCAGCTGCTGGACAAACAACAACTACACAACAGGTAGACCCACAAACACAAGCAATGCAACAAGACCTATATAGTAGGTCGCAACAAATTGCACAACAACCTTTTATACCCTATACAGGACCAATGGTTGCTGGTTTCTCACCAGATCAACTACGACAATTTCAAGCTACTAGAGGACTATTTGAATCTGGTATGGGTTATGACCCAACCAAAGCTTTACAAGGTATGGCACAAGAACAATTTAAGCCTACCATACAACCTGTCACTGGTTTTGAAGCACCAACCATAGAAGCAACACAAGCTCCAGGCGCAGCTCAAATAGGTCCAGTATCTACACCGCAGTTCAGAGGTTTATTAAGCCAAGACATAGGCGCTTATCAATCTCCATATCAACAACAAGTTATAGATCTAGCAATGGGTGACATACAGCGACAAGCTGACATAGCAAGAACTGGCGCACAAGAAAGAGCAATCAGAGCAGGTGCTTTCGGTGGTTCAAGATCTGCATTACTAGAGTCTGAATCACAAAGACCTTACGCAGAGAAAATGGCTAGAACAGCAGCTGGTTTAAGACAGTCAGGATTCCAGCAGGCGCAGGCGGCGGCGGAGCGTGATTTAGCAAGACAACAGCAATTAGGTGTATTTGGTGCTGGTCAAGAGCAACAGCGTGCATTACAACAGGCACAGCTTGGTCAACAAGCAGGTATCTTTGGTGCAGAACTAGGACAACAAAGAAGGATGCAGCAAGCACAGCTACAACAACAAAGACAATTAGGTGGCTTAGACATTGCTGGCAGAGCAGCTTTAGCACAGCCACAGTTAGAGATGCAAGCGCGTGCGCAAAGATCAGGATTACTTGGTGGGTTAGCAGGACAACAATTACAAGGTCTTGGTTTACTAGGTGGTATAGGACAGCAACAACAAGCATTACAGCAACAAGCTATCGGAGCGCAAAGAGGCGAGTTCCAAAGAGCGCTACAATATCCACAGCAACAACTTGGTTTACTAGCAACTGGTGTAAGCGGTATGCAGCCAACACAAACAACAACAACTGGATATAGTCCTAGTGGATTAGAAAAATTCCAAGCTGGTATGGGGCTTTTAAACACAGCACAACCAATATTTAGTAACTTGTTCTCACCATCACAAACAACGCAAACACCTTACGGAATGTAATATGGCAATACAGAATTTATTTAAAGGGTTGGGTCAAAGAGTAGGCAGAGGCCTAACAGAGATTGGCGGTTATGACCCAATGGAGCAAGTGTCTCCAGAGCAGGCGCGCATGCGCAGGCAGGAAGGTTTAGCTGCTTTACAAAGAAGCCTAGGTAAATCTTCTGCTATATTATCTGGTGATCCTAGAAGATTAGCTTTGGCTGAAGAACAAATGCAACAAGCAAAACAAGATAAGTTATTACAAGAACTTGGACAAAATCCAAGATATGCTGACATGGTTAAGCTATATCGTGCTGGTTTAGATCCTAGAATGTTTGCGCCTAAAACAACGAAAGGACCATCTTCCTACGAAGAATATATAAGAACAGACCCAACACCCACAAATGAAGAATATCTTGAGTTTTTACAAAAACAAAAAAAAGCAGGTGCAACACAAATTAACTTAGACCAAAAAAGAGATACTATATTTATGCAGGAAGCTGCTAAAGCTGGTTTTGCTACAAAAAAAGAAATAGATAAACAACTAGAATCAGATAAACAAACATTACAAAGATTAAAAATGTCAAAACAACAACTTTTAGATGGCGTTAAAACTGGAAAAGTTGAACAATTTTTAATGCCTTTTAGAGAGTTTGCAGTTTCACTTGGCGTAGCAGACGAAAATACTGTTAATAATTTAAGTCAACAAGAATTATTCCAAGCAACCACAAATTATTTAGTTCCTAGAATGAGGGTTGAAGGTTCTGGTTCAACCTCAGACATGGAAATAGATTTATTTAGATCAGCAGTTCCAGAGTTAGGCAAATCTACAGCTGGTAACTTGGTTGTAGCAGGTGGGATGCAAAACCTTATTGAATACAATATCAAAAGACAAAAGCTTATGGATAAATATTTAAAAGACAATCAAAACCTTCTAGGTTTTGGTGATTATGCTGATAAGGAGCTTGGACCTTTATATAAATCATATAATTCAGACAATGAGTTTGACGAACAGATAAAACAAGGAATCCTTAAAAAAGGCGACTTTGTTTATGATGCTATAAATGGCCAATTTAGAGTGCTAACTCTAGAGGATGTTTCCTAATGCCAGCACCTAAAGCAATAGATTATGGCGTTGAGCAGGAAGCTTTAGAAAACCCATTTTTAAATATAGGCAGAACTATAGGACAAGGACTTTTACTTGGTTATGGAGATGAGGCAGAAGCAACTGTAAGACGAGCTTTCGATAAATCAAAAACTTACGAAGAATTTTTAGAAGAAGCAAGAGCTGGAGTTGAGCAGGTAAGACAAAAGGCTCCAGGCGTTGCATTTCCAGCAGAAATTGGAGCTGCAATATTAGGTCCAGGTAAATTTGTACAAGGTGCAAAAAAATTGAAAGAATTGGGTACTGTTGGTAAAGCTGCTTTGGAAGGTGCTATATATGGAACTGGAGCTTCCGAAGGTGATGTTGCAGAAAGAGCCTTGGCAGGAGCTACTGGCGCTGCTTTAAGCGCAGGTTTGGCAGGAGCAGCTAGAAAAGTTTTACCTGTTAAATCTGAACAAGCAAAACAATTAGAAAAAATTGGCATAAGTCCAACCATAGGACAATCTTTTAGAAACACAACAAGCATAGGATCTAACTTAGTTGCTGCGATTGAGGATTTTTCAACATCATATCCTGGTGTGGGTGCTGTTATACAAAAATCTAGATTAGATGCTTTAAAACAAACAAATAATGTTCTTCTAAATGAAGCATTAACGCCAATTGGTGTAAAGCTTCCAAAAGGAACTACAGGCAAAGAGGCTTGGGAATTTGTAGAGTCTACTTTGGATAAAGAATACGACAGAGTTTTAGGAAAATTAAAACTAAACAATGTAGCTGGTATTGAAAATAAATTATTAGATATTATTGAAGATTCTGGAATATCAAAAAGCAGTCAAGATTTTGTTATTAATAAAGTAATTAAAAATATATCTACAAAAGTAGACGAAAATATATTGTCAGGCAGACAGTTAAAAAACATAGAAACAGAGTTAGGAAGGCTTGAAAAACAATTTATAAAAAAAGGCGGTTTTGAAGGAGAAATTGGAGAAGTTTTTAGGTCTTTAAAAAATAAATTTAGAGATGAAATTGAAATACAAAACCCAAGCGCACAAGAGTTAAGAAATATAAATGCGGTGTATAGAAATATTATGCCTATTAATGATGCTATGATTCAAGCACTTACAAAAGATAAAATTTTTACACCAAATCAAATATTAAGAGCTATAAAAAAAGGCGATTACACAAAAACAAAATCAAAAACCATTAAAGGTAAACAGCCTTTACAAGAAACATCAGAATTAGCAGAATCAGTATTAGGAGGACCATTTCCTGATTCTGGTACAGCATCTAGGTTAATGGTTGGAGATGTATTGTCACAACCTGTTAGTGGTTTTCTAAAATTACTAGGACCAGCAGCAGCAGCTGATATAGCTTATATGAAACCTTTTGGATTGAAACCAACAGAAGCATTATTAAGAGCGCCAGGTTCTATTGCTGCAAGAGGTGCTGCTCCCATAACACAAGCCTTAACACCAGATGATTTGGAAAGAAAAAAATATTTAGAGTCATTACTTAAATAACCCCATGCCACGCCAATCTGAAAGAGTTGGCCGATCTGGAGAATACTTAGTAGCCTCGCTACTTTCTTTACACGCAGATACTGTGACGATAGTTCCACACAGCGCGGAAGCAGACATCATCTTTGATGTTGACCATACTCTATATAAGTGCCAGGTTAAAACACAATCTAAAATACAAAACTGTAGAGTGTCATGGATATATGACTTTAGGCGCGGTGCTTATACCAAAGAAAGATTCTATTCAGAAAATGCTATAGATGTTTATGCTTTGGTTGCTTTAAAACATCAAACAGTTAAGTTTATGTTTCCAAATGGTCTAAAGCAGATAAGTTTTAAAGACAAGGATGTTCAAGCGTGGGACACGCTAGAGAATACCAAAAACCTATTTAAAGAGCTTCGATGTCAACAGACACTTTAGGTTCTTCGTAATGCTTTACAGAGTTCATACCTAAAGATATTAGATACTCAACCACCTTATGTGGTTCTTTCTGTTCGCTCTCACAAAAATCCTTAAACTTTTTAGCAAGATGTTTGTTTACATATATAGGCTTTCTTCCGTTCCTTTCGTTTAAGATACGATCATCAAACTCATATAAATTCATAGCTACCTCATGGTTATAGAGAAACTTCTACTGAATAATCTCCTATATTATTACCTTTAGCATCTGTTCCGTAAACCATCTGTAATTCAAGATCTATAAAGTGTTTGGCTTTTAACAAGTCAGTCACCCTATCCTGTTTCTCTCCTTTACTTCTGGTTATATATTTTAAACAACTACCTAGGTTATAAGACAGGTTGTTAGCGTATATATAATCAATAGGCTGTATCTTGGACTGCTTATAGTGCGTTCCAGCTACTTGGTTATTGGTTGCAAGCTGATCTATCTCTTGATCCCAATCCTTTTCGTTTCCTATGTTAGTATGTGCGTATACTGTTTTATTCATCATTAATTTCTCCCAAATTTTATTAAATATTACTTGATAATTAGTAATATTGGTTTATTATAAACAAAAATATTAATAAAAGGGAAATTTATGGAAATATTAGAAAAGAATTTTGACATATCAAATACCATAGAAGTTGACGAACTAGCAGAGAGATGGGGAGTCAGCAAGAAAACAATCGATAATAGAAGGTACAGAGGACAAGGTCCAAGCTATTTTAAGATTGGCGGTAAGATTAAATACGATCTTGATGATGTGAAAAGAATGGAAAACGACTCTTATATTTCTGTCCATGGCGCACGCTAAACTCTCACCTTCAGCAGCAAAGATTTGGATGGCTTGCCCTGGCATGCCACAACTCTTGGCGAGTATGCAGGTTGAATATAAAGTAGGCATACCAGCAGCGACAGGTACATTAATTCACGAAATGGTTGAGACATTGCTGAAAGGTAGATTAAACAACCTTACCTTAGAAGAATACTACTTAGACACAACACATCATGTAGAGGACTTTGATATCACAGTAGACCAAGAGATGATTAATTGTGCTAACACTTATGTAGATTACATAGACCAAAGAATGATGGACTTGGATGTAGCAAGACCATTGATTGAAGAAAGAGTTAACATGCCAGAAATACATGCAGACCTATGGGGTACAGCAGATGCCATTCTTATTGGTAAAGACATGATAGAGATAATAGATCTTAAATCTGGTAAGTGGGCGGTAGAAGCAGACAACCCACAAATGCGTATCTATGCACTTGGTGCATTATCCAGATACGGAGATGACTGCACAGTTCAAATGACCATAGTACAACCAAGAGGTTGGCACAAAGATGGTCCTATTAGATCATATTCCATATCAGCTATTAACTTAGTTGAATGGGCCTATGAAACTTTAAAGCCAGCTGCTGAAGCTTGCTTTGAGGAAATACCCACATACAACTATAGCAAAGACGGATGCCGTTGGTGTAATGCTAAAGATGCGTGTGATACCTATAAACAAAACCAAATGGGAGACTAAAATGGTAGAAGAAAATAAAACTGAAAGCGTTGAAGAACCAACGATTAAGTTTGCAGATGATGGCAAAGAACATAAGATAAATGAAATGCCAGACAATGCAAAAGAGTTGATGGCTAGATGGCAGGAGAAAAAACAAGTGAGAGACGAGTTTATTGTCAAAGCCAACAATGATATTGACGACTTAAATACTTTACTTGGTTCTTATGAAGCTCGTATGAAAAACATATTAGAGCCAGCAGAAGAAAAAAAGATTGAGGTGCAATAATGTCGTTAGCTAATATTAGGCAAAAGGCAAAACTAAAACCACCAATCTTAGTATTGTATGGTCCTGGTGGAATCGGTAAAACATCTTTTGGTGCAACTATGAACAAACCAATCATAGTACAAGCAGAAGATGGCATTGGTAAGATTGAGTGTCCTCATTTTCCTGTAGCTAAAACTTATACAGAATTAGAAGGAAACTTAAAATCTTTAATAGAAGAAGATAGCGAATTTAAAACTGTCATAGTGGATAGCTTGGATTGGTTAGAAACTTTAATGCAAGACTATGTTTGTGAAAAGAATGGTTGGCCAGATATCAGTTCACCAGCATACGGAAAAGGCTATGCCGCTTGTTTAGAGATATGGAAAGAGTATCTTGCTTTACTCAATCAGTTGCGAGATAAAGGCTTTACTGTCTTACAGATTGCACATAATGAAGTAAGAAGGTATGAAGATCCATCAAGCGAGCCACATGATAGACACCAAATTAAGTTGCATAGAAAAGCAGCTGACTTAGTTATTGAACACAGCGACGCGGTATTCTTTGCTAATTACAAGATAGGTACTATCCAAGTAAAAGGTAAAGGCGGTGGTATGACTACTAAGCTAAAACAAGGAGACAGAACTATCTTTACACAAGAGACACCTGGCTTCCAAGCTAAGAATAGATTTGGTCTTGATAATGAAATGCCGTTTGAATGGCAAGCCATTAGGGAGCAAATGTTAAAGTGATTGATACTAAAGAACTTAACGAACACTTTTGCGATGATGAGCCACAATACGATGAGGACGGATTTTGTCGTCATTGTGGATCAAAAGAGGATGAGTGTTCAGAATATAAATGTTGGATTTAAAAAGGAGTAAAAAATGGATTTAACAAATTTTAATGTAGATGCCTCTAACGAAGGCAAGTCGGCAGTTGAGCCAGGTAGACATGTTCTGCATTGGCAAGGCGAAGAAGAAGCGTTGGTAGAAGGTAGAAACGGATGGCGTGGGTGCAAGATGTATTTTGAGATTGATGGTAGTAGCATCAGATTGAATCATACCTTTACTGTTGGCCACGATAATCCCAAGTATGTAGATAGCGGTGTTAAGTCAATGCTACTCATGGCGCAAGCGATGGGATTAAAAGAGCCGCCAAAAGATACATCTACTGCCTTCATGGGTAAAAGTGTATCAGCTGAGTTAGTCAAAGATGACAATGGTTATTTAAAGATTAATGAAGATTGGGGTAAGACTTGGCAGGCTACTAATCAAAAGCCGAAACCTGTGGAGAACGACAATATAAAAGCTGGTCCTAGTGAAGCAGACTTAGATGCAATGGGTACTACAGTGGCGAGCGAGGATGACGCACCATTTTAATTTTGATGGTAAGAACAGACCCACGCTGTGTGCTTATTGTAAAGCACCAGCTGGGCCTTTTTTAAGAAAGGATGGAGAACACTGGCTTGGAGCGTGCTGTATGGCTCATTTAAAAAAGATTGGGGAGGGAGAAAGACTACCCAACAAAGCACAACTGAATGATACAGGAATAGAATATTCCATAGCACAAACCAAAGATATTTATTTAGAACTAGCAGGAAAGGAAGATCAAAAACCATTGCACAAATGGGATAGAGATAACAGGAAAAGGATCTTTACAACTATTGTTAGGGAATATCTAAACTGGGCGAATGTGCAAGCGCAGTTAGATGACGAGAGAGCTGCAAATGGATTTAACAAAGTACCTGAAAAAGGACATACTCTATAACGACCTTGGTTTTAGCACAGGTAAGAGTACACATGATTTAATAAACGAGATGCAAGCACAGGGGTTGCTTGTAGACTTCTTAGAAATTACTGGCGATATAATACGAGTACCAGTAAAAGCAATAGGCGGTAAACCAGATACAGGCGGTCAGAAGTCTGGGTATTATGCTGTCAACCAGGTTGGCGGACACATGTTCTGCACTTATGGTAATTGGAAAACTGGTTTTGAGGGTAAGTGGTCAAGCATAGATACTAACCAACTTAGTATTGTAGATAGACAAGAACTACAAAAACAAATGGAAGAGGCTAGTGCTAAGTCGCGTGCCGAAAGGAAGCAAAGACAAGATGAAGTTGCAGTTGAAATGCAAGAAAAATTTAAGATTTGCCACGAAGCCATTGACCATGAATATCTCACGAATAAAAAAGTTAAAAGTTATGGGTTGAAGCAATTAAACGGTAGATTAATTGTTCCTGTATATAATACCACAGGACAGATTCGCTCTCTACAGTACATAGACAAAAAAGGGGAGAAAAGATTTGCTTCCGCCTCAGAAATCAAAGGTAATGTATTTTTAATCGGTACTACCTTACAAGATCTAAACAGTACAGAAAAATTAATTTTAGTTGAAGGCTACTCAACTGCCGCTTCAGTTTATGAAGCTACCCAAATTCCTGTAGCTTGCGTTTTTAGTGCCAACTTCTTGTTGGATGCAGCCTCTAATTTACGCAAGCTGACAGGTGCTAGATTTATTCTTGCACTTGATAATGATGAGAGTGGAGTGGGAGAGAAGAAGGCGCAAGAGTGCGCGAGTGCTGTGGTTAATAGTGCGGTGCGATTGCCTAGTGAAGTTGGAGATTATAACGACCTGTATTTAAAACATGGTTTAGATAAAGTTAGAGCTGAACTGATAGAACATAAGCTAGGCATACAAAAATATGCGATTCGTAATCTTGTTGGTAAGCCAGAAGCACAGAAGTTTTTAGTTGACGGTCTTATTCCTATTGGTAAGCCTGGAATCTTAGCCGCAGTTGGTGGCGTAGGTAAGTCCCTAAGTGTCATACAGTTGGCGTTAGCGGTGGCGTGCGGTGGCAGGTGGTGGGGGAAGGATGTGAAAGAGCGTGGCAACACAGTTATATTTTGTGCGGAAGATGATTTAATGGAAATACATAGGCGATTAGACTTGCTGGACCCTAACGGCAAGAGATTTAACTCCTCCTATGAAGTCTATGTATTTCCTGTCCCAGAACAAAAAGAACCAATGATACTGTTGAGAGAAGAAGGTATAACACCTATAGCGCAGGAGCTAGTAGAAGAATTACAAGCCATACCAAATTTAAAATTAGTTTGTTTTGATCCTCTCCAAGCATTTACAACAGGTAATGTATCAAGCAGTAATGAAGCAGGCCAATTATGGGGTTCTTATTGTGCAAACATAAGCGCCAGACTTGGTTGTTCTACCCTTACTATTCATCATCTTAATAAAGGTGCTTTAGCAAATGATAGCGATGATGCTATGAGCCATAGAGCTGAGATTCGTGGTGCAAGTAGTATTACCGACAGCGTGCGGTGGGCGATAGCTATGTGGCTTGCGAGCGTGGAGGATTGCGAGCGTATTTGTGAAGAACAGCGAGTGGCGTACGAAAGAATGAGCGTAGTTAAAGCCGCTCTTGTTAAGTCTAATTCTGGCAATGTAGATTACTCAACCAAAACATTATTTAGGAAGAATGGTGTACTTGAACCATTAGAAGAATTACAAAATCCCATGGCACTTTATGACCAATTTTAAATTAATCGTTGGGAACTTTAGGGACATACTAGGGAAGCTAAGGGACAAACTATACCCTCAGATGCCCAACACTAGGGTAGGAGATGCCCATATATCCATACATATACATATGTATAGGAGAGCAATCCCCTTTAGGGGGATTGACTCTCTGGAAAGAGCGCACGCTTGCGCAGGAGAAAGATGAGAAGATTCGGACAAATAGATAAAGCCTATTGGTGGATTACAGCGCATGCGGAGGCGGAGGAGAAAACAGCGCTGATACCTATCGCGCTTGCGCGGAAAGAATCGGACTTCTCGCGTGTGCGCCAAATAGTATGGCATTGGTATCGAAGTGAGGTTGCAGGTAATGAAGATATATCTATGACAGCTCGCTTCGTTGGTTGGTCTTTGTGCGAGCGGTGGCGGTATGAAACCTGGTCCTCGCATGATGCGATTAGCTATTACGCTAAGATGACAGCTGTAAATAGAAAGAGCGTTGGGCGAGCGCTAGCGGAGTTGAGCGAGGCAGGGTTGATATGGATTGTGCTGGAGGGAGAGCCAAAGCGGTTGAGAAAGTCCCAGAGCGGAGGGAAGAAACATTTTTTATTGGTTGGTTTAGCGGACTTAGTTCGTGAGTGATTCGTTCGGCGTGCGTGGGGGGAGATTATTAAATCTTAATTTTCTGATCTGTTTTTTAGATGTGAATTTAAGATTTTTCTAATTTACAAATTTCATTCCAAATATAGCCAAGTTCATAATCTTTTTTAGATGTAAGAGCATCAATCCTCTTTGTATACTTTTCATAAACCTGATCGTATAGTTTTCTAAGTCTTTGAATTTCATTTTGTGTATTGGTATTTGTGTTATCCATATTCTTCTCCGTAAATAAAATTATATTATATACCTAGTTTTACTCAAGTGTCAAAATTAAATGGTAGAGGAACGCGCGAGAGCTTTTAGGGGGGTTATCTTTTGGAGAAGATATCTCTCACGCGTTCAAACTTATTGCTTGCGGTC
>Ga0181392_1000578_pt1 | contig 14027 bp, 13 predicted proteins | sample 15SPOviralmetaG_FD_130083 | JGI IMG/M metagenome (GOLD analysis project Ga0181392, IMG submission 130083) | Marine viral communities from the oligotrophic San Pedro Time Series (SPOT) site, San Pedro Channel, CA, USA - 15 SPOT_SRF_2010-09-15 | ecosystem: Environmental > Aquatic > Marine > Strait... | reverse complement strand
GAATATTTAAATAGTTTAGATACGCTTTATAATAATAATAATAACAATAATAATAATAATTTAGATGATTCTTGTTGTAACAACCACGAAAATCATTCTATCTCTCACGAAAAAATCTCTTGTTATAATTAATTTTTTTATTTATAAATACCTATTAGTTACATTGATCATGTTCAAAAGATAATGTTCAACTTCAAATATATGATATGGTTCATATTTTATTTTTTCTAGGAATGTCGGACGAGATTTCCAAGAACCATCATAATTAAATTTTAAATCTTTATATAATTTTTTATGTACAGGATAAATATCTCTATGTTCAATGTGATAATATTTCATACCACTTATACTGTGAGTAGCACCCTCTTTCTTATATAAATCATATTCATATTTACCTTTTTTGTATATAATTTTTTCATTTTTTAATGCATATAATTTAATTTTATCACAATATTTACATCTACACTTATCATGAAACCAAAATGTTCCAGTATCTAAATAGTTCCTACTAGTAGGCAATTCAAAATTATGAAGTGCTGAATACATTTGTTGATCAGTGCATCTGATTTCTAATAATTTAGTCTGATTTTTTTTAACTATCGTCTGACATATATTATTTCTAAATGAATAATCTACATATTCACCATCATTGTTATACCACACACCATCTTTTGTTTCAATTCTAGTTTTATCGTCAAAATGGATGTTTAAACATTTTAAAGTTTTATAAAATTTGGGCTTGTGATAATTAAAGTTATCAGAATTTGCGGCAGAAATTGTCATCATAAATATCAGCATTTGAAATTCTTGTGGGAGATTTTTAATATCATTTTTTAAATTGGTATAAGATTTTTTCTTTTTATATTCTTTGAATCTTTTAGATTTTTCTTTGAGATGTTTATTTTTCTTTTTCATAATAAATTTTAAAATTTAAAATGATTTTATAAAATTATATTTTTGAAATCAAATTTTAGAAAAATTAATTATATAAAAATAATTTGTTTACATATTTAAGAGATGGATGAAAACATTAAAAATTTCGCATATGCGGGATTTGGTGGAATGTTGTCCAGAACTGCTACAGCACCATTAGAAAGGATAAAGGTTTTATATCAAAATAAATCGGATATAAAAATGTCATATTATAATTATTTACCTAAATTAATTAAACGAGAAGGATATTTATCATTATTTAATGGTAATGGGATAAATTGTATTAGAGTTGTACCCGAATCAGCAATAAGATATGGAGTATTTGATTATAGTAAAAAATATTTAGAAAATAAAGGAATAAAAGGAAATTTAAATTATTTTACAGCTGGGAGTATTTCAGGAATAACGGCATCATGTGTAGTATATCCATTAGAAACAATAAGAACAAAAATAACAGCACAATCTAATAAAAATATGTATGATAATTATATTGATTGTATAATAAAATCATATAAAAGAACAGGTATTAAGGGATTTTATAAAGGTAATGTTTTATATACATTGGGACAAATACCATATCAAGGAACAAATTTTTTAACATATGAATATTTAAAAAATAATTATGAGAATACTAATTTAAATTTATTATTATTTGGATCTATTGCTGGATTTACATCAATATCATGTAGTTATCCATTTGAAATAATAAAAAGAAGAATGCAATTAAGTGGTGAATTAGGTAATCCTACATATATAAATACATTACATTGTTTAAGTCATATGTATAAACAGAATGGGTTTAGAGCATTTTACGCGGGATTAATTCCACAATATATAAAATTAATTCCAGCGAATTGTATATTCTTTTATACAATAGAAGTTTTTAAAAGTGTATAGTAAATTTATAAATTTGATTTTATAAAAAAAAAAGTTTAAAAGAAAGAATACTAAAGATATAAAATGTTAGAAATATTAACTGGATCATTATTAACATTTAAAACATTCCTAATTTCAAGTACAGTAGGAATATTTGGAGGAATAAAAGCATATACTGGAGCATTATATTTATTAGTTAAACCTGTGATGATATATGGAACTATGAGATTCACTTGGTTAATGGGATTGGCTACAGTCGAATGGTGGTCAGGTAGATTATATAGTATAAATTGTATTGGAGAAGGTGTTAATGGATTTTATAATCATTTATTTCAAATAGCTTCTCCAGCATGTACAGGATTATTAACAACACATATAGGATTAATGGGTGTATTAGTAGCATCATTTGTAATAACTTGTATGTGGAGTATGTATAGTTTTGTAGAATATATTAAGAAATCAACACCTGCTAATGCAGTAATAAATGAATATAATGATGTTAGAAATATGATGGGAGTAAATAAAAAGAAAAGTAATGAGCGAACAAGAAGTTGTACACCACCACAACGTAATAGATATAATCAATTATAATAAGGTTTCTTATGAACATCATTCATATTTTGTAAAAATTTATAAACATGATACTTATGATATTTCATTAAATAAATAATTAATAAAATAGTTGCGAAAGCACCCCAAAAATAAATATGATGTAGATTAGTTAGGACATATATATTTTTTTGTAAAATGTAAAAATAAATAATGATAGCGATAGTTAAATAAATAAATATTTTCATATATAATATAATTATATTTAAAAATTAGATTTATAAATATATATAATGGAATATCCGTATGTTTCAGTGTTAACACCTACATATAATAGGAAAAAGTTTATAGAATTATGTATATTTAATTTAAAAAATCAGACATATCCATTGGATAAATTAGAATGGTATTTATTAGATGATAGTGAAGAACCATATACTAAAGAAGAATTAGAATATATAAAAAAATCTATATATCCAATAAAATTAAAATATGATTATAATAAGATAAAGTCAACGATAGGAGCAAAGAGAAATAAATTAGTAAAAAATTGTACACATAAAACTTGTATTATGATGGATGATGATGATATATATCAACATACATATATTCAAAAATCTATAGACACTATGATAAAGAATAATAAAAAAATGGTTGGTTCAAATCAAATGATTTTCTATTTTAAAGATAAACCGGATAAAAGATTAACAATAATAAGGTGTCAAGCAAAGAGACAAATACATGAAGCAACTATGTGTTTTACAAAAAAATATTTTAATTCAATGAATGGATTTAAAAAAAATTCACAAGGAGAAGGCGTAGGACTTTTAGATTTTAATGATAAAAATATAGAGAATATACCAATAGATGATTTAATGATATGTATAGCACATAAAGGTCAAACATTATCAAAAGATCCTTTTTATGAATATAATGATCATGTTCAACCATATATTGATAGGGATGTATTAAAAAATCATAGTAGTTTAATAGATAATTTAGATATATAATTACTTCCATTTGGATTGTTCTTCTTCTGTCAGTGCTTTCCAAAGAATACTTGCTCCCTTAACTTTACCGTATTTCTTACCTGTTTCTTCATTAATTTCATTAGCCTTTTCAATAATAGCATCTAGATTTGCGGGATCAGTTCTAAATACAATGAATGCATTTGGTTTTCTCTTAGGCTTATCAGAGTTATCAGATGACTCATTATTCTTTTTATCTTTCTTTTTATCTTTCTTTTTATCTTTCTTTTTCTTTTTCTTGTCTTTCTTGGGGGATTCAATATTATCTTGAAATACTTCTGGTTCTTCAGTATTATTTTCAATATTATTATCTTCATGATTAATATTATTATTGATGTTGATATTATCTTCTTCTACTTGAGGTAGACATTCTTCTAGATCAAAGTCGTCAAAACCTTCAGGTAGGTTCTTAATCATTAGATCTAGATTACATTCTTCAGTATTGATGGTCTTACCATCAAACTGATTAATAATATATTTGAAAACTAGTTCAGCAAAACGTTCGGAAGCAGATTGATGAAAGTCCATTATTATTTATAATTTATTTAGTATGGATAAATTATTAAATTAAAATTCAAATTTATAATTTTTAGTTCTTTGAGAATGATAAATTTTAAGGATTACTGAAACATTCTTCACATAATTTAAAATGTTTGGGTTTATCATTGATATTTTTAAAACATTTTTTACATTTCCTGTTAGATATATCTAATTCACCACCAAACTTATCAATCCAAGGTTCAAGATGATTTTGATTACAATTTTGAATATAATGTTTATCAGAACCACATTTTCTGCATAAATCATACATTTCACAATATAATAGAGCTGCTATAATTTTATCTTCTCTAGATAATGAAAATTTAGTGAACATAGATCCTCTGACATTATCGATACCGTGTAAATACATATTTTCAAGAGTTTCTTCTAATTCCCATAATTTTGTATCATTAGTATGATTAGTTAATAGAGGTTCTCTATAAAGAACAGGATGTTTTTTAGTCCAGAAAGAGCCATTATCATTTTCATGACACCATATTCGCCGGTTTATATTATTAGATTTACCTATATAATATTTATTGTAATGGAGTTTTAACTTATAAACACCTGTATTATTAAATTTATTTCTGTTACAACAAGAAAAAAATCTTTTAAAAATATTAATAAAAGAAAACATTTATGATTATATTTTATAATTAACTATTTAAATATTAAAGATTTAAATATATATTTAAATAATAATATGGAAAAAATATTGAGTAATGAAGTGTTTTTAAAAGATTATAATGAATATAAAAAAAATATAGATGTAGACAAACTAAGAAATTTTTTTGATGATATAGAAACAAATAGAAATTATTTTAGATTAAATTTAAAAAAATCTAAGAGATTTATAAATAAAAATAATGATACATTGACAATCAAGAATATAAACTCAAACATAAATAAATGTACTGAAGATAATATGGGAAATATTATTAAATTAATTATGGAAGATATAAATAAAAATGAACATTTATTAAATTTAGTTATAGAAAGTGTATTAGAAAAATGTATATTACATAATAATTATATTTATATTTACATAAATATTATAAAAAAAATAAAAGAAGAAAAGGATATAACAAGAGTATTAAATAATACATTAGAAAAATATTATAAATTTATATTTGAAGAAGAAGTAGAAAAATCAGATAATATATATGATAATTTATGTAATGAAAATAAAAGAAATGATAATAAAATAGGTTATTTAATGTTAATGACATATTTAGATAAACATGAAATAATAAAAGATAAAATAAATGATTTATTAAAAAATATAATGAATGAAATATTTAATAAAGATAATGATGAGATATATAAATTGTTAAGTTGTATATTTAATATTTGTTTAATATCAAAAGAATATTTATTAGAATATTTAGAAGATATAAAAAAGTTAAAAGATAAAAAATATAATTCAAAAGTAAGATGTAAAGTGATGGATATAGAAGATTTATTTTAAGTTAAATTATTAAATATATTATAATATTATATTTAAATATGGATTATTCTAATTTTATAAATTATAATAATGATACTAATGATATATATGGATTTCAGAACATGTCAAATAATATATCATATGAATATATAATAGATAATTTAGATAATAATATACAGAGAGCGACTTGTAAGGAAGAAATACCCTCAATAGAACATGCTATGAATATAAGGAATAGTATAATAAATATATTAAATGATAATGATTTAGATGTAGAAGAATCAGAAAAAAAACAATCAAATATAAATGCTTCGGGTGTAATAATAGAAGAAAAAAAAGAAGATGATAATGTAAAAAAATGTTCAGATATGTTTGATGAATTTATAAAAGATTATAAAAAAAAGCAAGAACATTATTTAGAATGTAAAAATAAATTTCAAGATGAAATAAGTAGATCAAAAAATAATATAAAAAAGTTAGATTTAATAATACAATTTATAAGAGAATTAGATAAAGATTGTAATGATCAAGAAACAGAAGAATTATTAAATAATTTAAAGGTTTTGAGTAATAAAATTGAGAATGATAAAAATATAATAACAGCTAGAACAGAATATATAAAATCAAGAAAAGATATAGAAAATAATTTAAATCTAATAAAAAAAATAAATAGTTTGAATATGTCAAATACTTGTCCATTATGTTTAACAAATCAAGTTAATATATATTTAAATCCTTGTGGGCATACTTGTTGTGAAGAATGTTATGGGAGATTATCAAATAATGAAAATAAATGTTTTTTGTGTAGAAGTAATATTATGAGTAAAAATCCTTTATATTTTTCTTAATTTTTATAAATGTTTTAATAAATGTTCAAAAAATTCAGCATCTGAATTTTTAGATTTTTTATCTTTTAAAAATATATAATATAAATTCATAGGAATATATTTTGTATATAAATTATTAACATTAATACCTATATTATTTTTTTTTATTGAAACAATTTTACCTTTCATATCTAATGATAAATCACTTTTTTTAATACAAATAACAAGTTGATTTATAAATATATCTTTATTTTTTTCTTCATAAAAATAGTAGTTATTCATTTTAGATTTAATTTCATCTTTTAAAAAGAAAACAATTGAATCTTGTTTATTTTCAGTTAAATCTAATATAGATTTTAATGGTTCGTAGTTCATACTATAATATATACTTAAATAATTTTTAATATATATTAATATATGATTAAAGATTTAAAACAAATAAAAGAGCATTTAAAAGGTCATTCAGAGATAGAATTACCATATCCATTTAAGAAAGATGTTCATATAAAATATATAACAATAAAAGATAATGAAGAATATTTTTATGTAGGTGGTAAATATGTAAAAGTGATGGATAATAGGATATTGTTATGTAATAATGGTAAATCATGGGCAGTGCCTATAAATTTTAAGAATAAAGAAGGTGATATAATATATAAAACGAGATTTTTTGTTCATAAAGATTTTAATAAAGTTGATGAAGAAACAGTTGAAACATCTGAGTTAAAATCAATAATAAAAACACAACAAGATATAATAGATAAAATGGCAAAATCATTAAAAATAAAGTCTGAAGAAAATGAAAAAATGAAAGAAATATTACAAAAAATAAGAGATAAAAATATATAATATAATTATATATGAATGATATTATTAAGGTAATATTATTAAATTTTATATTATTTTATTTTTTAATAAAGAAGAATAAAAGTTTATCTATATTTTTGATAGTAATATTATTTATATTTTTAATATATTTAAGAGGAAATAAATTATTAGAGGGACAAGATTCTATAGATGAAAAAAAAAGTGAAGTAAAATTTATGAAAATGGCGAACTTAGATAGATTATTAGGTAAATTATTGAATGTATATGAGCATTCAGAAGAAGATTGCATAGGGGAGTATACAGATTTTACACCATGTGATAAAAAATGTGGTATAACACATAAATATAAGACATATAGAGTAAAGAGAAAAGCAGGATTGTTTGGAAAGAGTTGTGTAGAGGAAGATGGTAGAAGAAAAAAGGAATTATGTGATGAATCAGATGGGGTATATAAATGTATAATAGGTGAAAGTTGTCAAGAGGATGGTGATTGTGATAGTGATAATTGTGATCCAAAAACGAATAGATGTGTTCCTGAGAAGGTTTGTTCAAACACTAATTTAGATTTATGTAATAAAGAAGAATGTATAGATTTAAATAATCACTATGATTATGCCAAACGGGAATTTAAATACGATGAAACTGAACCAGGTGTTAAATGTAAATTAGAAGATAAAGAAACAGATAGTGAAGAAGAAGAAGAAGAAGAAGATGATAGAGTAGTAGGGGGTTTAGATCCATCGATTATAGAGGCAGCGGATTGTGAAGGTAATGAATTATATTGGTATTTAGAACCTCAAGATAGAGATGAAGATCGTGTAACTAGTACTGGTTGTAAATTAAAAATACCTGATTCAGTTTTTTATGAAAGTGAAGATTCACCAGGATTACAAGAAAGAAAAATACAATATGGTAAAGATGATTTGATACCAGGATTATATTGCAAAATGGGTAATAAATTTTGTCCTTCTCCACCTGAACCTGCAGCTGGTGCTACAGAAGACCAACCTAGAGAACAAGAACAAGAAGAAGAACCATTAGAAATTTGTACATATTCAAATAATGATATGTTAGGTGTAACTTACCCGATTATTCCAGAATATATAAAGGATATAAGTTCAAGTGTTCTAGAAAATTATTGTAATCACTCAATTACTGAGGGAGGGGAGTGTCCTGAAGGTTATTGGCCACCTTATAGTTATTTTCAAGAAAATAGAAATCCTCAAACATCAAATGCAAAATTAACAATATCCATAGATGAAATGTGTGGTAGGTGTGATAATGGTTATAAAAAAACAGAAGACGACAGCTGCACCCCTTGTACCCATAGTTTTAGTAGTGGGTCCACACCGACTACTACTATTAATCAATATAAAATAGTTGATAATGAATATCAAAACATAGATGGTGGAGTAATAGGTAATAATAGCACTTGTGGAATAAATGCAGGTTCAGATGGTATAACTTGTGAAAGTTCACAGTTTTCATGTAACCAACATAATATGGTGGATCGCGGGGATCGCGGTGGTGTCCTTCCTTTTGACAATCAAGAAAATTTTTGGTCTAGTTGTTGCAATAAATGCCCGATGGATCAAAAATTCAATTCATCACAACCACCACCATCAACAGAACCAACTGTATCTAGTAATTCACCACTATCATCAACAGAACCAATTGAATCTAGTGATTTATCACAATCCAATCTATGCCAAGATTGTCCTCCAGGACAATATCAAAATGATATAGGTAATGATTGTATAAACTGTGCGCGTGGCATGAGACTGACAACAACTAATCAATGTACACTATGTGGTGTAAACCATATGGTGAGTGATGACGGTTTAGAGTGCATAGGTTTGGACTCAAATGCTTGCTCAAATTGGGACATATCAAATGGACATTGTAAACCTAAATCCAATAGAGATATTAATGTATGTGGGGGGGCGGAATGGTGCTTTAATCTAACAAGTGATATACCCAATAGAAGACAAAAATATTTAGATAACTTTAATGATGATGAAACTGATGTTAGTTATCAAAATTGCTGTGAATTTAGTGGTTGTCCGTATGGTTTGAATGCTCGTGCATTAAATGGAAATACTAAAGAATTTTATTGTAAAGATTGTCCTGATGTTTGTGGTACCAATGATGGTGCTACCCAAGGAATAGATAGTTCAACATGTAGTTGTAAACCAAATGAAAATTATACTTCTGTGCCGGGGAAGCCGCATTCAAATATATTTGGTGAATGGAATATTGGGAGATATCCTGAGGCATCCACCCCTAGCACACCAGATACAGGAACATGGATATTTTTAATACCATCTACGGTTGTTCAGAACTCGAGCGTCTTAGGCCTTGACGATTCACAGCATGCCCGGTTAAGTATAATAAGTAGACTTAATGGAACAGGAAATTTCAGTGAAGATACACAACAGTGGCGGCGGGGGGCGCAACGATACAGTGGGGACCCTAATTTTCAGATCAAATATTTTATGGGCCAAAACGGGGGTAATAATTCCGCCGAAGGAGGTGATGGTTGGTATAAGTATTTTAACGATCCCAACCAACTTTACAATAATATGGCATCAAACCAGACAGTGGGTGGACATCTATATAAGGGAAGGGTAGAGTCATATGATCCTAGTGAGATAGATATTGCATACACATCAAAGTGGGTTAATCCGGATAATACAGACCCCGATATATATTTTTATTCTCATATATGGAACACTTTAAAGGATATGTATGTTTTAAAATCAGAAGAGATTACTGAAAATTATTCTGCATTAGTAAGAGAAGTAGCTATAGCTGTATATTTAAGTAAAGAAGATTTATGTAATTATTGTCAAAGTAATACATTAGTTATAAATACAAATAATATAAGGTGGTTAAATAAAATACAGACCGACTCACCGAGATGGGATAATATTGCCAACAATGCTCAACAGAACAAAAATATAATAATTGATTTTAGAGATCAAGCCACTAGCGATATTCAGGTTCCAAGAAATAATATTTGTAAATATTGTTCGAATAATTACTCTACTCCACCACCCGCTCCCGTTCAATCAAGTATCTTGAATATCGATTCGCGTATAATCGGCCGTAGTGGTATGACTACCATGATGAGCCGTTGAGCCAAGGCCACCGGCGCGCGTCAACGCAGCTGACACCCTAACTGGATCCGGTCCAGGCATACTACAACGGCGTGGTGAATATGTGTATTGATCATGCACTAAGCGTCATAAACACAGCCGGCGATGTACAGGATGTTTTATGTGGAACTCGTAGCGGTTTCGAGATCTCATCAACATCCTGAGTTTCTGTTGCTATGGAACAGAAATTCCTGGCAAGGTTTGTCTAAGCCAGATAATATAGAAAGACCATATGCGATCTCGGAACTTTCAATCTTCGGGGAAAATTACTGCGATAATTACCAAGGACTTAGTAGGCTCTGAGCAGAATATTTATAAATAATTTTTATATAATATAAATATATGAATGTAATAAATTACATTTTATTTATATTATTTTTTTTAATAATGTATTCAGTATGTTTTAAAACTGTTGAAGGTTTTGATGATGAATTTTATTATTATGATAAATTAATAGATTATAAAACAATTCCAAATTCTTATGTAAATGATGCAACACCAAGTAAAACTGTTAATAAGTTTGGATTTTATAAAGGTAAAGGAACATTTAAAAAAGGTTATACTAAAGAAACAAAATCAGATGAAAAAATATCAACTTTAAATAAATTATTAAATAGATTATTAGGTAATATTGTATCAGATAATCAAGATTGTGTGGGTTCGTTTGGTAAATATTCTGAATGTGATAAGTCTTGTGGTTCAAATGCTTTACAAACAAGAAAATATAATATAACACAAGAGAGAGGTAAAAATGGTAAAGATTGTCCATTTGTAGATGGGTATGAAGAGAAACTCAGATGTAATTTAGATGAATGTCAATTAGGAGATATATGTGAAAATAATGCGGATTGTGAAACAGGTAATTGTAATCCAGATTCTACAAGGTGTGAAAATATGGTTCCTTGTGATAGTGATAATGTTCATGTATGTAATGAAACTCAATGTATAAACTTAAATAATGATAATAATAACGATAAAATGATAGAAGGGACTTATATATATAATAATGTTGATAAAGAATGTTTTTTTAAAACTCCTGCTGAGATAGAAGAATTAAATTTAAATATATATACATATGATTTTGGTGAAATTAGAGGAAAAGTAAAAGATATTGTATTAGATTGTGAATATTATCAGATTAAAAAAGATGATACAGGTCCTTGTGTAAATAGACCAAATATAATAATAGATGATAATGATGAACCAAAATGTTCTTTAGGGTTTGGTCCTGAACCAACAATATTTAATGCATCATATTCTTGTAGTAAATGTATAATAGAAGTAGATGGTGAAACAAAACCAACTGATGAATGTTATTGTCCATCAAATAAAACAATTAGTGTTGATGGTACATCTTGTGAAGGTTTAGAAGGGGTTGATACCGATAATTTATGTAAAGCTGATGTTACCAATAAATATTTAAAGCATAGTGTGAGGGGGCAAACAGGCTGTACTTTTTGTGGTATATCCGATCAGGTCAACTTTAGTATAAAAAAAGATGGTAATAATATGAGTTGTATTGAGTGTCCAACAGATACAAAAACTTTAAGAGATTTTTGTATTCATGAATGTGGTGGACGTGTACGAGAGGACGATCCCAAATATGAAATATGTAAAAGTTATTGTGGTGAAGGTTGGACGAATGACGATAGTAATATTGGCAGTGAATTACCTTTTGATAAAATAAAACAATATTTAAATATAACTGAACAGGGAGGAAGTCCTATAGACTTGAATAGTATTAGTAATGGTGATGATTTAAATGATAAAAATTATACAGAGCAGTGTATTAATTTTAATAATGATACAAGTTGTAATCAAGAGGAGTTAGAAATCCCCAGGGACTGCTATTGTGAAGGCGAGTTCGAAGATAGAAAAGTAAAGGATAATTATAATGATTGTTCAGGAAATTGTATAGAAGGGTATATATGGAATAATAGTAATTGTGAAAGGTGTCCAACTCTCTCCGCCTCATTATGTTCATCTTCAGATGAATCTAGCATCGACCCGCTTCCCTGTGTGAAAGTAGACCGAATTGTGTTTAATGAAATTTTAGACAGAAATGCTTCGGAAAAGGATAGATTGGGTTTTGATGCGGGATACAGTGATGAGGTTAAAGTTCGATATTGTTTGGAAGCTGCTGATAATAATAATTTATATATAAGTAATGGTGAAGTAGTTAAATGTTCAAGCGATCTTAGTAATGGTGTTTGTAATGAATGTCAAGCAGGAACATATCAAAGTGATAGTGGATGTCAAAATTGTCCGGCAGGCAAATTTAATGACAGATATAATTGCACCAATGGGGAGGAAAATTGTTGTCAAGATTGTGATGATGGTAGTATAAGTAGTGAAGGATCTAGCAGTTGTAGGGTGTGTGAAAAAGGACATCACTCTAACGGTTCCCATACTGAATGTTTACCATGCGATCGTGGTAAGTATCAAGATCAGCGCGGCCAAGGATCATGTAAAGTATGTCCAGGAGGAACTTATCAAGATGAACAAGGTAAGAGTTATTGTAAAGTTAAGAGAAATTGTTGGGTGGACCCAGATGGCATTAAATACTATATAAACCAAGGTAGTAGCACTGAGGACTCACAATGTAATGATTCACCAACTATAAATAGATGGTGTATTAGAAGTAATGGAGCTCCGGCGCCGCGCAGCGGTAGTAGCTTTGTTCAAGGTCCAGTGTTCGGGACTTGGTACCACCCAATTGGTGATTGTAATACAAATTATAGTAACTACGATTTAGATGACGATGTAAATTGGAATCCGATCACTCACTATAATTGTAACAGTAGTCATATTAACACTGATGTGGCGGGGCGAGGTGGATTTTCACGGAGCGTAGACGGTGGAAGTCTACACCAAAATCAAGTGGCGTCTGGTCCGGATGCCAGGGCCACCGGCAGTGGGCATTGTCTATACCAGTATGGATGTGAAGAATCTTCTCCTGCAACTTATTGTTATTTAAAACCTGGAACTGCACCAACTTGGGAGCAAGAAATAAAAAGATGGTATGATGCGGATAAGGAACATCACGCGAAGGTTACTGATAATGATGTCCCTAGTGATACTAGTTCAAGATAATTATAAAATTTTATTTACAATTAAAATTATTTAAATTATATTCATTTTTAATATTATAAACTAAATAAATTAAAATGATAATAAAAAAAAATTGATAGATATTCATATATAAATAATTATATAAAAATTAAGCATTTCTGTTTTTATTTGCCATCCATGGATCTTCTTCGGTCAAAGCACGTTCAAGATCACTAGCACCACCTGGAGCAGGTTCTTCAGAGATTACAGAACAAGGTTCATCTTCAGAGATTTTCTTTTGTTCAGGTTCAGGGGTAACTTCTTCAACACAGGGTTCATCGGCACAGGGTTCATCTTCAACGGATGGTTCTTCGGTAGATGGTTCTTCAGAAACATTTTCAAGTGCTTCTTGTGCTTTTCTTTCTTTTTCAGCGCGAAGTCTTTCTTCTTGTGCTGCTTTGATCTTATCACGTTTTTGTTCTTCATAGAAAATATCTTTATTGACATTATTTTCTTTGTATTTAGTCATAAGATCATTGAGTTGAGAATCAGCAAAAGTTTCATCCTCAATCTTATCAGCACAAGGATTCCATGGGAGCCAATAACCTACTTGACCAACAAATACATGGAAATTACTATCAGATTTGTGAAGTTTACCCGCGCGCATTTCAGCTTCTTGTTTAGATTGATATACACCTCTTACTTTAATACCTCTTACAGAAGTTTTAAAATTATTTCTTTCATCAAATTCTTTTTGTAGAGAATCTTCATGTTTATAACAGAAATCAGT
>Ga0181392_1000575_pt1 | contig 14066 bp, 14 predicted proteins | sample 15SPOviralmetaG_FD_130083 | JGI IMG/M metagenome (GOLD analysis project Ga0181392, IMG submission 130083) | Marine viral communities from the oligotrophic San Pedro Time Series (SPOT) site, San Pedro Channel, CA, USA - 15 SPOT_SRF_2010-09-15 | ecosystem: Environmental > Aquatic > Marine > Strait... | reverse complement strand
TAACGGCGGGACTTATGTCCATCCCCAAGTGGCTGTCGACCTTGCTCGCTGGATCAGCGCACCGTTCGCCGTCTGGATGGACGGATGGTTTCTAGAAAGCACTCAGCAGGTCCAGCCTGCACCCGTTGCTGCTAAGCCCGTCCTTGGAAGGGCTCAGGAGGTTTCTGCCATCTATTTGATGATGGCTGAAGAGCTGAAGAAGGTTGGCGTCAAACCGGGCATTGCTGTCGCATCAGCCTTCTCTTCGATCCAACAGGAGACCGGCATTTCAACAGCAGGCATGATGAAAAGCTTGCCTCCTATTGATACAGATGCCCCGCAACTAAATCCATCACAGCTTGGCGAAATCCTTGGGCTTTCAGCTAAAGCTGTCAACAAAAGGCTTGAGGCTGCTGGCCTCCAGTGGTGGACAGGTAAAGGTGTCTGGCAGCTAACTGAAAAGGGACAGAAGTATGGCGGCGCATTCCCCTATTCCAAGAACAACCACACCGGGTTTCAAATCCGCTGGGTCAGGGATGTCACAAAAGTAATCAAGGATTAAATCAAACAACCATGCAACGCACTAATGGCAAGCCCTTCTATTCTCAGGCTGACGAAGACGCAGCGATTCAGATCCAGTTACTCACTGAGATCAAGCAACTCTTACTTCGAGTTGTCAAAGTTCAAGAGCCTCCGACGCTTCCAGATATTCCGTCGCCAGCTCCGCGCCGTGCTCCTCGAAAGGTTCGGAATGCAGAGCTGTGAGTTCGTGCTTCCGCTGAGGCCCATCAGCAAAGCAAGGCCAAGATCCTTTCAGGGACAAGCTCGGCCCTACATGCCAGCGGCTTACAAGCAGTGGATCAAGGACGCTCGGATGCACCTAGGCGAGTGGTGGACCAATGCGCCACTGGAGCACATTGATGAGCTAGTTGTTCACTTCTACGGCCCAGCCAGGGGGGATCTAGACAACAGAGTGGGCTCATTACTTGATGCCATGAATGGCCTGGTCGTTGTTGACGACAATGTAAATGTGGTGCCCCGCATGAGGCTTGCATTCACCAAAGCCAAGACTGCGGACGCTCGCATTTACATTCGCCTGACATGGAGGGATCAATGATTATTTGCGAAACATGCGGCCACATGCAGTCAACAATTAAGGAGACAAGAAAGCGCGATGGGTACATCGAACGCCGTCGCACATGTGACAACTGTGGCCACGGAATGATCACTAAGGAGTTCAGCGCAAGCTCGATTTCTAAGCTGCTAAATGAGGCCCAGGAGAAAGCATTAGACGTTGCCGTCCAGCTATTTGGAGGGCGATGAGTGATAATTCTTCCTCTCGTTTTATTCGTCACTCTGCCTGCCCTAGCTGCGAAAGCAGCGATGCGTTGGCGGTCTATGACGATCACGAACATTGCTTTTCCTGTAATTACGACAAGCAATACAAGGAAAAAAGCGAAGCACCTTCCGAGGCGAGATCTTTTTCGCCAATGAATGAGATCGCTTTTGACCTGACCGAGCCACATAGGGGCTTGGATAAAAGGACGCTGGACTCCTATGGCATCGGGTTCAAAGATGGATTTATCGTCTATCAGTACCGGGACAGGAACGGCCAGCACGTCGCTCAAAAGATCCGGGCCATCGAGCCTGGTGATGACGGCAAGCGCCTGACCCAATGGAGGGGATCAGCTAAGGAGGCCACTGGCTTCGGCCAGCATCTGGCCAACCCGGCCAAGCACAAGGCCATCGTGATCTGCGAAGGCGAACTAGATGCGCCCAGTGTCTATCAGGCTTTCGGCGGCAAGGTTGCAGCAATCTCAGTGCCCAATGGTGCTCAGTCAGCAGGCAAATTTGTCCGCGATCACCTTGATGAGTTCCTGAAGTTTGAATCTGTCGTCGTCTGTACTGACAACGACCAGCCAGGTAATGCTGCGGCCACTCAGATCATGGATCTGTTTGAACCCGGCAAGGTCAAGCGTGCGGTGCTCCCCTGCAAGGACGCCAACGACACCCTCCAAGAGATGGGCAGCCATGTCCTGAAGGAAGCCGTTGAAGCAGCGCGGGAGATCAGGCCAGACGGCATCAGACCAGCCAGCGACTACGCCGGACTGGTCCTAAAGCCACCTGATCGCAGGGCTACTGACTGCGCTTTCGCGTTCTGGAATCAAAAATGTCCCTTTTATGACAACCAGTTGATCATCTTGATTGCTGGCTCAGGGATCGGGAAGACCACGTTCGCCAGAACGCTGTGTCTGCACGACATGGAACGCGGGATCAAGTGCGGTTGGATCGGCTTAGAGGAAACAGCTGAAGAAGCTGTGTTCCGCTTTGTTGGTGCTGCTGCCGGCATCCAGCTCCACGCAAGGCAGAGCTATGGCGAACTCAATCCACAGCAACTGCTGGACATTGAACAGGCTGATCGCTTTGTTACTGGCAGCGGAATGCTGGAGCTATTCGATCACTTCGGAAGCTTGGACGAGGAATCAATCCTCAACCGGATGAACTACATGGTCAGGTCGCTGGCTTGCCAGCACATCTACCTCGATCACCTGACGATCATTGGCTCCGGTTTAGCCCAGGACACCCGCCACCTGGACAGCTTGATCACAAAGATCAGGTCGTTTATTGCTGCAACTAAATGCACTGTGTTTGCTATCTCCCATCTCTCCCGATCACCGGGGCAGAATTTTGAGAATGGCGACATCCCTGAGTTGCAGAACATCAGGAATAGCCACTCAATCGTGCAACTAGGAGATACGATCTGGGCGCTAGGTCGCAAGCGTGGCACGCAGCTGACTCACTCTCACTGCTTGAAAAACAGGATGCTCGGTCGTCTTGGCTACGCGGGATCTTTTGAATTTGACGAAGGAACTCAACGCCTTGATCACAAATGGGTAGACCAGGCAAGCAGCTTTTGAATTGGACTGATCTGACGATCGGCCAACTCGTTCACTTCTTTACCGGCGCAGGCTGGAAAAAGGCAACAGTCCTGTCAAGGACAGACCACTCAGCAAAAGTTCTTTTCACTCAAGGAAACAATGAGCGACACATCTCTATCACTGACCGACGAAACATCAGGACAAAAGATCACGAGACTGGAGGAGCTATGCCGCAGGACCGAGCTGGAGATCATGACCGGAGACATCAAGAGTCTTTTGATTTGGGCCTATGAGAGCTACAACGATTCCTTTAAGAGGAGTGATGTAAAAGAATCGATGTACTGGGACGGCTATATCCGTGCGCTGCACCACGTACTAGAAGGGATTGGTCAGTGATGGCAGTATCAACAGCATCAGTCGTTAACTGCCCCAAGTGCGGGACTCAGACCGCAACGTACTGCTATGGCACCAAGAAACCTGACGTAAAAATCAGGTACAGGAGATGCCCTAAGTGCGAAAACCGACTCAAGACAATTCAACGCTTGGATGACCTTGAGGCAGGTGAAAAGATTGTCCCGACCATGACACCAGACGAGCAAGGAAAGTTTCTTGCCGAATGCAGGGCCAAGTCTGCACGACAAAGAGGCAGGCGAAAAGCCATGAAACAAATAAAACTAACCGAACGAGATGTAGCTGAAATCAAGTACCTCATTCACAACGGCATCCAAACGCAGGCTTACACCGCCATGCAGTACGGAGTGGAGAAAACATCCATCCATCGCATTGCGACTGGTGCTTGCTTTGCTGACATCCCAACTCCCAAATCATTGGCAGATCTATGAACATCTACATCGACATTGAGCCTGAAGCATTTGCTGCCAGCAGGCGGCATGAGTTTGAGTTTCAGATCAGCGACTACAAATGGACGTATCACACACGAATTGATCATTGCCTCAAGGATCTGGTTGGTCAATTAGAACAACTGGAAAAACATGCACCGAACCACACGCAAGTGCTGTGTCTAGGGCACAAGAACAATTTCAGATATGCAATCTACCCTCGATATAAAAGTAATCGCAGAGGGATCCGCAAGGCAGCAGGCTACGGAGCCTTGAGGGAATGGCTGGCCAACAACTACGAGTCCGTAATACTGCCCAACGTCGAAGCTGACGACGCCCTGGGCTTGATGGCTGGCCCTGATGACCTGATCTATTCCAAGGACAAGGATCTGCGCACCATTAAAGGAGTCCACATGGAGTCCAATGGTGAGCTGACAGAGGTGACGGAGCTAGAGGCCAACCGCAATTTCTATAAGCAGGTCTTGACCGGCGACGCCACCGACGGATACCCCGGATGCCCAATGGTGGGCGCCAATGCCAAGTTCTTCAGCAGCGACGATTGGCTTCAGTGCTACACCGAGATCGATTTCTGGCAGCTTGTGCAAGGGCAGTATCTATTGGCGACCAAGAAGCTATTTGATCGCCATGAAGTGACAGACCCGCTCAAGTTCTGCTTGCAGATGGCCCGTGTCGCTCGGATCCTTAGGCCAGGTGAATACGACCACGACAGAGAGAAGCCTGTCCTGTGGGATGGGCCGAGTTAGAACTGGGTGGTCTACGCCCCCGTACTAGATGGCAGGCCCTATTCAGCTGACCGACGCGGCCAAGTATTACCAGCAGGAGCCTCAACAGGTTTCTGCCTTTGAATGGCTCCAGCAACAGCAAACGGCAGAAACAATGGCCGAGTTTGCTGAGAAATACAGAGCAACCCCACCAGCTCCACCCCAGCCTGAACCTCAGCCCGGTTACATCACGCCGCAGCTTATGCAGGGAATCACCGGGCACCCAGCGTCGTCGTTTGATGCGACGTTCTGCAATGACTTCAATGACATGTTGGAAAGTACTGGGTTCGACCAGCACCTGGACGCGATGCAGATGCTCATGGCGAATCTTGCCCACGAAAGCTGTGGTTTTGTCTACATGAAAGAGATAGATAGCGGCGAATATCTGAATGGCAGAACTGACCTCGGGAATGTGTACCCAAATGATGGCCCTTTGTTTCGCGGATGCGGCCCCCTCCAAGTAACGGGACGTGCAAATTTCCAGGCTAGTTCTGATTGGCTACGTGATCACCGAGGAATAGATGATGGCAAGATCATGGCTCTTGGTACTGATTACGCCGCTGACTTCTATGCTTTTACCATCGCAATTCCTTGGCTTCTTAATAATGATCTACTCAATGTATGCCTTAAGCAAGGCTTTGAAGCCTGTTGCGTAAGAATCAATGGGGGATATAACGGCTACGACGATCGCTGTGCTTGGTATCACAAATGCAAACAGGTGATGGTGTGATGGTTGGCCTCTGTCGTCTCTACTGTTATCGGCAAGGTGTCTTCAAGCTGGTTGATGTTCCTGTAACGGAAGCCAAGAGAATGCACCGTGAGCTAACCCTTGATGATTGGGTCGTCACTCACACTGAGCACATTTAGTTTTTCCTATTGACCAGTGCTCGTTCCAAACGATCAAGGCGGCTGTATAGCTCTTGCAGTTGAATCTCTGAGCGTATAGCCGTCGTGCTGGGGCGGATCAAACCGTCCTCATCGATGAGAACATTCTGAGTTGAATCGATTCGGTTCACCACTTGATTGACCTGCTGCAACTGAGTGAACATGTAGAGCAGTAGCGATCCTGTTGCTGTGCCACCAGCCGCAATGATTGCATCAACAGATCGAGCCCGGCCCTTCCTTTTCTTGGGCGTCTCCTTGACTGGTGGGAGTGGCTTGTTCAACATCAGTCCATCTTCCCCGTGTCGGTCAACAGGCTAAGGATCGTGGCGGTTGCCAACGTAAACATCTCTTGGGTGCGATCACCAATCTTTGGACAACGTTCAGCCAACACCACTGGTTCGCCAGGTCTGACCTGACTGCAACGGTAAATTGAATATCCAATCACCAGAAACTCAGCAAGAAAAATTGCCCCAAGCAATCTAAATAAGAATGGCTTGGGGCGGAATGGATTCATGCTGAAAGCTCTTGTGGATCATCTGGAATAGAGATCAACTTCCAGCCGTTAGGGTTGTTCCCTGGTGTCTGAATGATCGGTGCTTCGCCGTCATCAATAGGATCCTGAATCAAGACTTGCTTCTCTGCAAGACGTTGATAAAGGCTATCCCTGAAGGTGACGTATTCACCGACCTCATACTCCTCTTTCAAGCCAAACGACCTGAACCCGGTGTAGTTCAGTTCAAATGCACGACGTGCGGCATCATCTTGAACATCAAAAACCTCATCGTTAGGTTGTCCTGTTTGGAGTGCACTGCCATCTGGAACCTCTACGAATGCAACAGCATCTGGTCCCCAGCAAACGTGGTATTTAGTAGTCATGGTGATTAAGGATTAGAAGAGATTGTCCAACCCTTGTTGATCAGGTTGGTGTAAGCAGTGTTGGCAGCAGCAGTCCAAGTGGATTGACCAGCGTTAGTACCGTCATCAATGCCTAAGGTGATGTTGGATGCACCGTTGGTGTCCAGACTGACAAGGACGTTCTCGATTGATTGTGCGGTGAGAGCACTGCCTTTCCAAGTACTATCAAAAGCATTGCTAGCAAGTGTTCCCGTTGTGTCAAATACATTTGCTGGAAAGTCAGTCAGAGAAGAGCAGAGATTAAAAGCACTTGTAAATGCTGTCGCTGAGGATAGATCCCAGTTTGCTAATTCCGACACATCGTCAAGTGCGGCAATGTCTTGGAAAATGCCACTAAATACTTCAACACTGCCTGTGTTCATTGCGACAACAGTTGTAAATGCACACCCTCTGTAAGCCTGATATAAATCAGTGTTGTTTGGTGCGTCAATTGCAGGCATGGTTGACAAGATAACGCAACTCCTAAACAACGCACGGGCGTATGTACAATTACTGAAATCTAAACTAGAACCTCCTGCCAAATCACTGCATTCGTCAAACATGCCCGTAGCGCTAAATGGACCAGTAGGCATTGTCACAGGGGGGAAACTCGTAAGCCCTGTGTCACTAAAGGTACCTTCCAAACTTGTAGCATTAGAAAAATCAAGCGCTGGAAAGCTAGCTAGAGATGAACAGCGGTCCCAAGCCGTTGAAAAGTTTAAGCCTGAAGAAGTGTCCCACGCAAGTTGTGTTGTTAGAAGAGTGTTTTGATTCATGACTCCCGTAAAATCCGTGCAGTTTGAAGAATCAATAGAAGGTGAAATTACAAAGCTGTTCCTACCAAAGGTGCCTGAAAGGCTAGTTGCTGCACTTGTATCAACAATGAGATTTGTTAATGAGTTTCCAGAAAAACAATTCCTCCAGTTTGTAACCGCCGACGTATCTGTAAACGGACGATCATTGACGAAGTTAGGCAGCTTCATATTTGCGTAGGTGCTATTTACGCTTGTCAATGCTGCGCTTGTCGTAAGTGTCGGAAAATTAGTCCTATCAGGAGACGCCTCATTGTTATACCGACCCAATGCAGAGAAAGCATTGGTGAGATTAGTCACTAATGGAATGTCGGTTGGAATGTATTCCCAAGGGCTTAAGTTAATTGCAGTTACTTGCCCTGTGCAATTGCTAAAGGCAGCATGCAGGGTCGTTAAATCTGTGTACTTAAATGCAGGGATTGTGCCGCCCAACGCCTTCTGACCACTGAGCATGTAATAGAGTTGATCACCAGTAAATCCAGATCCAGAAGCACCATCTCGGAATTGTGGTGCCCACTGGTCAACACGTTGAATTGTGTCGGCGATGTCACCAAGCCTCACCGCGTCAAACCCATCATCAGCAACGATCTGAATACGATATTGGCCAGGGTAGGGGTAAGTGTGCTGAGGCAAGACTCCTTGCTCGTAGCGAGTGCTGGTGGTGTCGCCCCAGTAGATCCTCATCGATACTGTTGGGACGATGTAAGGCAGCGTGATTAATGCAATGCCTTCATTTGTTGGGTCAGTGTTGTAAACGAATGAATACGAATCGCTCTTGATCGGTTCATCAATGACGACGTTGTTTTTGCCCTTGATCACCGAAACCGCTTCAACACTGCTGAGTTGGCCATTCCATAAATAGACAACCTTCAGTGTCTGCCCTGGCCCAAACTCAAGCTCATCAGCGCCTACAGCTGGTTCAGCGACCGTTGGAAGCGATAGACCCTCGGTGTACAAGTAGTTGGTCTGATCCCCATCGCCAGCGGCACCAAAGGAGCTAACAGTTTTGATCCGCCCTGGCTGAATTAAACCAATCTGGGGATATTGAGGGGGGACACTATTTGCGGTTGATGTGCCATTGATAATCCAATCAAACGTACCGTTGGCGTTTGTTAATTCAGCAATGGTTGAACCACCGGCTTTGATCTTATAGATAAAATCATCAGTGGTAGTGTCTGAATCAAGCAGCAGGGAGAAACCGTTGTCGAAGTTGGACGAGGAGGCTAGGGAGAAGGCATCGGCATTACGGGTTACACCATCCGCTTGGGCTTCTATGTAGCTGGATGGTCCTCTAGAAGGATTGGTGTTACCCAACCTTTCAAGTTGACACCCCCACACGCTCCCGCCGTCAAACCCTTCATAGGTTGTCGAACCGTTTTCAATCCTTGAAACTTCAAACCGAAAGACAAAAGGACCTTGATCGCTGGACCCCTTAAGAACCTTCCACAGCCTGTACCAACCGTTCGGATATTCAATGTACTTAACACCTTGCTCAGCTTGAAGAGTGTCTAAGTTAAAAATGTCTTGATAAAGAATATCATTCCCACTTGATGATGACGTTGAATTGCCGATAAACACTCTTACAATTGGACTTGAACCAGTCTTTTTAACAAAAAAACTAACAAGCCCGTAACCATTCAAATTGGGATAGTTCTTTTGAGAGATGTTATTGTTTGCTCCAAACTCTGGTAGTTGGCAAGCATTCTGAGTATCGTCTGGAGATATTTGTACATTGTTAACAGGAAGTGGGTCCATGGTTAGGTTGCCACTAAAGCACCCGTAGCTGTTGGTAAATTTCAAACTATTTGTTACTTCTTCTTCCAACAACAACCCAAGAAACTCACCAGTCGCTGGGTCATAGTTAAACCGTGGCTCATCAATAGCAGCAGTCCTGATAATGCCATTAGCATCTACATAAGTAGCTTCTGAAGCCCTGCTAAACGTACTAGCTGCTGGTAACTCTGGCCTACCATTGATGACGTTATAGATTGTTTGTGGCCTGGACTTGGGATAGAGGTTCTTGATAGTCATGATCAGGTAGTAAGTGTCAGTTTGTGGGACTTAGAAGCTGAGCCATCAGCAGGCTGATAGGTGATTGTCAGTTCATCTCCTGACACCGAGAATGTGATTTCATTTGGCAGGGGATCGCTGGTAGTTGCTGTTACGGCAGGAGCTGAATCAGTAAACGCCAGCTTGCCAAGCAAACATGAAACAGGTACTTCATCAGCGTCGTAGCCCAGGTCACGTTGAGTGACGACAGGCCACTTACGGTTGTCATCTAATCCGCGCTCAAGTATTGGTTCGCGGATTGCTGATGGGCTTTGCCTGGTGATGCCATCCGATTCATAAATATCAGTACCAAGGATGACGTCACCTTGACCTGCTGGTTGGATCTGAAGATCAGCATCTCTGCCAGCTGTCGCTGGGTCTTGCCAGATCTTGTATCCACGTAGGTCAAGGTCTTCGGTCACCCTGAATATTGATTTGACTGCCTCCGGCAAGATGTAAATCGAACCAGTCTTCTGATTAACAACGAAGGTCTCACCAACCTTAAAGTTGCCATTTTCATCTGTACTGGACAACCAGATGCGCCCACCGTTCAGATAAGAAAGCCTGGAACCAGGGCTGCCGATTCCTCCCACCTCAAGTGTTTGATTCTCTGGCCTAGGAACACCACCGAAATCAGGGTGAGCGTTGTAGTCCGTACCTGAACCAACGAACTCCATGGTGTGACCACCAGTGGAGATGTACGACTGCAGATAGAACTTGATCGTCGTTCCATCTAATACATCTTTCTGCAGGCCACCGTTCTCAAAGGTGTCTGGGTTGATGTCAGTTGGAGTGACGACACCACCGCTCACATAGGTGTGGGGCTTGTCGTTTGGCCCGACATAAATAATGAATGTTGTGGACCCAGTGACGTCCTGAACCTTCAGCTCTTCCTCTGTTCTTGGGAATGAATCAGTGCCTGCATCAGGAGCAGTGCATTCCCAAACCATTGGGCTAATAAATGCTGTCCTTCCTGCCAGCAAGTTATGAGGCTTGTCAGTCGTGAACGAAACGAAACCAGTTACGTTGTCATAGACAGCATTGACGACGTTGGATTTATTCGCCGGTACTGGTACTGCTGACTCATCACTCTTCGGCGCAAAAATATTGATCTCATACCCAGTCGCATTCTTCCGCGAGCTAAGGATCGGATAAAGAACACCGCCAACATCAACAACCATGTTGTCGACTGGCGTCATGGTCCGAGGGACTGACCAGCCCGTTCCTCTTGTGAATGATTCAACTTGGAAGAATTGATCGCCTGCAAGCGCATCGCCTTTCAGTGCGGCCTGGAAAATTGCTGATGGACTCTTGCCATCAGCAATCAAGCCGTATTGGCCAAAGTCAGTGGTGCAATTGCTGAGGTTGAGCTGGCCGCCATTCTTTGACTTTGCGTGATACCAGCAGAACGTTCCAAAGAACGACACCAACTGCGCATATCCGTTGTTGGTTGACAGGACACCGGGACCGCCAAGTGAGATCTGAGTAAAGGAATCAACGACGTAGCTCCGTAGTGGAGACGACGGATTGACCCGTTCTCCGTCAACCAAGATGCCGCCACCAGCTGGGCCTGACGTCGTGTCACCACCTTCACCAGCCAGGAAATTGATATTGAAGTCAGCGTTATTTGTTTGAAGGTCAGAGAAGTGGGTGGAGTTCTGGATGTATGGCGACTTAGTAATAAATGCTTTGTCAACATTGCCGTCCTTGTCTTGGTTCCTGTGAGCCGACACCCAGCCCTGACCTGGTGGCAAGCCAAGCGTTGGGTCGTCATCAACACCACCAGTGCCACGAGCACCAAGACTCTTCAGGCCGCAGAAGGTAAACCCATTGAGATAGGAGCCACTATCCGTCTGAAACATGATCTGGATTTCTTGGTCGTAGATAGAAACTCCGTCTTGCGTTCCAACAGGTGTCATCAGCCTTCGGTCTGGTGACTCGTATGGCGGAATGCCAGAGCCACCAGCACTAGAAGAACTCTCGTAAATGTCTGGGTGGACGTAGGTATTACGAAGCGACGTACCAAGGATCGATAGGTTCTTAGCTTCAATCAGGATTGGCAGCTTCTCGTGATAAACACCAGGAGCACACTGAATGGTGTATCCATCTCCAATCCTTACGTCTAGCGGTGTAATTGTTCCGCCACTGGCGTAAGTGTGAGTCTTAGGTGTTGGGCCTACATAGAACCTGAACTCATTGGGCGACACGATGGAGCTGACCCTAAACTCCTTGCTTGAGGGAGGGTATAACTTGGTCCCTGGGACATCATCAACGACACAGCTCCAAGTAATAGGGCTGAGCGTGATTGTGTAACCAGCGATCAGGTCGTGAGGAGCCGTTGTCTGGACGTTGATGAAGCCACTGGTGTTGTTGTAAACAGCAGCGCTAACAGTCGAGACTGTGCTTGGGACTCTTGAGTTTGCATCTGCTACAGCAGCCTTAATTGTCCGATAGGCCTCGTCAGGCTTCCGGCCTGGATTGTTGTCATTACCCTGCGGATCGACATAGATAATGCTGTCCGGCTGAAACGGGTTTGGGACAACTTGGCCTGAGGAGATGTTTCTCCATTCGGTCCCGTTGTAGATATTGAACGACTGAACTTGCTTGTCACCAGCAGTTTTATATTCCTGATACCAGAACCGGCCTGGCTCAATCACCTCCGACGAAGGTGGTTTTACCTCAGCCTGAATCGGCTGGAAGAATTTCTTCTGGGCACCAGCACTAGCCAATGCACCATCAATCCATCGGGGGTAGGTCTGCCCCTGCTTCATCTCCGCTTCGGTGATGACGTCATCAACGTCGCCTAAGTCTTCTAGGTCAATAAGCGAATCAGGCCCTGTCCCGCCACCAGTGAGGTTGCTTAACCAGTCAGCCAGTTCCTGATCGACAAACAGGTTCTGCTCTTCTGAGGTGTTGAGATCTTGGGCGACGATATAGCTGCCGTCTTGCCACTGAACTGTCTGCTGCGTGAAGTCAGTGGTTCTCTGAATCTTGATCTGCTCGACTGAAGTCGGAGCAGTACCAACCTGGATCTTTTCGTTGCTCAGCCAGATGTATTGATCATCAGCTGGGACACCGCTATCAATCAGCTCAAGCTTGGTTCCTGTATCTGTTGGCTTGTCGCCTTCAGCCAGTCGGTAGACATCAACGTCAGCCCGACTGATGAACTCAAACTTGACGTCAAAAACAAGATTGCTGCCGTCCCCCGCTTCAGTGGTGGTTGCAAAGCTTGCCATGACGTCAGACTTCTACGGGGCAGTAAGCCTATTGTGGCCTGCTGAGCGCATCCGTCAAAGCTTTTACCCTGGCTTCTCCTTCATCAAGCGCTTCTTTGGCCCCTGCTGACTCCGCATATTCAGCAGTCAGATTGGTTCCCATGAGAGTTGCCTGCTCTCTCCACCTAGCCACAAAGTCAGGAGGGTTCTCCATATTTCTCATCTTCGCTGTCGTCATCTCTGCGTAATAACGCTTGAGCGCATACATCATTTTGTACGCCGGAGCCTGTCGTTTCTCACCTTTAGGAGCGTCCTTCCCGTAGGACGTTGGATCTGCAGCCTCCATGCTTTGATACATCTCGCTCTGCGACAACGCTCTGGCTGCCTCGATAAAGGTCTTACCGTTGGTGAACTTGCCAAGAAACAGCGATAGATCAATATTGAAAAGGTCCGCTTCAGCGTTGTACTTGATGCCTTCTGCGGTCTGCATCTTGAGGAAAGGAACCTTGACGCTGATCGGTGTTTTAGTAATCAGGCTTGGATCTGTCGTTCCCTTCAGTTCGCCATAGGTGTCGTTCCAATACTTCTGCATGTCGTCCGTCATTGGGACATCTAAGAGACGACGTGAAACCAACTCTTCGGGGCGAGTCAGCAGGTTGAGGCGACGTAGTTCCCCAGCGATTTTGTTGTTGTCGTGAATTACGGGGTCGAAGCGATTATCTAGATACCGCTTGATGTCGTAGCCCCATGGCAGGCGAATCTTTTCGCCATACCAAGACTTGTCTCTGTACTTACCGCCAAAGACACCAGCCAATCCAGTGACGTTATAAGCAGCATTCCGCAGCCGCCGCTCCCATGTCTGCATCTGCGCCTGACCTTCAGCGTCAAGCTTGAGGAAGTCCTCTTCTGTCCAAGCCTCGTCCCGATAAAGGTTCGACTGGCTGGAGTTGGTGAATCGTTCGATGCCACGCATAGGCCCTGATGGCAGATAACGACCAGCAGCCATGTAGCCAGCAAAAGCGCCAAAGCGGTCCTGCTGATAGGGGTTGCCATAAGCAACTTCCATCAAGGTCTGAACCTGACCAATGGCAGACGACCGTGACAGGTGACCCATCAACACACCAAGCGTTGCTTCGGCAAGACTTAACTGATCAAACTTGCTCGAAGCAGCCTCCATAAGGTTGTCCTTCAGGTCTTCCATCAGGAACAGCGTGTTGATAAGCGGGAAGCCGCCAGGCATTGAAATAGGGCCAAGGCTGTTGGGCTTACGACCCTGCCCCTGCATCTCAAGTAGCCACTGCTGACGGCGCTTTGCGCTTTCTGGATCACCCGGAGTCACAGCTGGGCCATTGCCAGTAAGCAAGCCAGCAGCTGACATGGTTCCCCAGACCGCATAGACGTGACCAGCCATGGCCAGCGTTGCTCTATTGCGACGGATCTCCTTTGGCGTCATGCCTGGCTTCATGAACACTTCCTTGATTGCAGGTGCCCATCCCAAATGATCAAAGTCGAAACCGGTGCCCAGGAATGGTGCGCGGAAATATGGCATTGCCGCTTCAACCATCGGGTCTCGGCGCACTTTGTCTATGCCGTCATAGATGTCCCGGATCCGTCCGCCAGGCCTGCCAGGGCGATTGGCAAAACGCATCTCTTCTGCAAAGTCCGACGCTGCTTGGGTCTGGGCATTACCCGCGCCAATCATGCCGCCGTACTTTTTGCCGACACGTTCTTC
>Ga0181392_1000574_pt1 | contig 14076 bp, 15 predicted proteins | sample 15SPOviralmetaG_FD_130083 | JGI IMG/M metagenome (GOLD analysis project Ga0181392, IMG submission 130083) | Marine viral communities from the oligotrophic San Pedro Time Series (SPOT) site, San Pedro Channel, CA, USA - 15 SPOT_SRF_2010-09-15 | ecosystem: Environmental > Aquatic > Marine > Strait... | reverse complement strand
GCTGTAATTGTGCCTGACACTATCTCTGTAGCTGTAACAGCGTTAGCCGCTATAGAATCTTGATTAACTGCATCAGTAGCAATAAGGGCATTAGTAACAGCATCATTTACAATTTTAGCCGTAGTTATAGATGCCGCGCTTATTTGTGTTGTACCTACACCGCCATTCTTAATAATAAGGTTTCCACTGCCGTCAGTGTCTAAGGTTACACCGTCAATCTGTAGCCTATCGGCACTAAGATCACCTGCTGTTATGTTATCAGCATCAAGATTAGTCACTGTTATACTTGAGGCATCTATTGTCCCTGCTGTTATTTTGTCAGCAGATAGCGAGTCAATCTTAGCGTTAGTAATTGCCGCATCAGCAATGTTGGCTGTAGCGATTGTGCCATCAATAATCAGATCACCAGTTAACAAATTATCATCTTGCACCCATGAAGATGTTGAAGTGCTATAACTCCAGGCGTGTGTTGAATGCGGAGATGTAGATGTATCCGTAGTGATTACTATGTCTTTTTCTTTCGGATCACGACTAGCGGCAGTACTAAATTCAGCAGTTGTTGGAGCACTGGCATTATTCTTGCTTATTCTGTAAACGCTAGGAAGCTTAGGCATGAAGTCTGATGCAGTAGTAACCTGGGCAGTAACAAAGTCTGATCTCACCCCACGCAAGTTAAATGCTCTAACCTTTACATTATAAGTTGTATTTGGTTTTAGGTTGGTTATAACGTAGTCTTCTGCAACAGTAGACTTGCCAATAAGAGTGCTAGTTCCTACTACGCCATACTTCACTTCATAGTAGTTTTTAAACACATCTTGCGGAGCAGTCCAAGATACGTTAATAACATTGTTTATTGTTCCATCATCTTGCACTTGAGACTCAGGAGTAACCGTTAAGCCCGTTGGCGCAACAAGAGTTTTAGCATCGTACAAATCAACACTTGCTCCAGCAGTGAAATCTAACTCATCACTAGTATTCCAAACATAAGCTGATGATGCGTTTTCTGTCGCTTCGATCTCTACTATTAATCCATTATCTGCGCTGGGAAGAAGCTGAAAGCTATTAATCTCAAAAACCTGCTCAGTAATACCTAGTCGGCTGTTAGTCACCTTTATATTGTCACCGACCTTAAACTTCATGCCCTCTAAGTTAAGTTGCATTTTTATAGACATTTGCAACCGCGACTTGAGCATCGTTAATCTAGCTAATCTCTGCGCTCTTATATTATTTGTAGTTGTTGGCAGCGTTACATCTAAATGCACTGTTTCGCCATCAGCAGTAGCGTAAGCAGTGCTTATTTGTGCAGGGTAATCAGCAACAGTGTAGTTTTCTTCCTCTGATACAAAACGCCCTTTTACAGCGTTATACAGGTTTCTACGACTAGTCTTTGTTGTTATCTGCATAGAAGAAACAATCATGCTTTCATCTACTACTGTAGATACAGGCGTGGAATAGCCATAGGCATTTATGTGGAATAAGCCGTTTGCATACTGCAAAGTTCCGACCATCCCTGTAAGGATGTTTTCTATATTACCTTTTAAAGATGTTGCTGAATCTAGTACGCCATCGCAGGTATATCTTTTCTGTGTGCCACCGCCATCCAAGCTGACATTTTCATCGCAAAGATTAGCAGCTGTTGTTATTGCAGACTGATCGAACGCGCTTGCTGATTCTCCTAAGCCGTACTTCGCATCCCTCATGTAATCATATAGGCAGAGAGCCGCATTGTTGCTGTAGGCTGTTGTAGTTGTTCTAGGGTCGTATACCTTTTTGCCTTTTACAATACACGATATATTTGGAACGCCTTGCGTGAACTTTTCAGCATCGTACTTAATGCGAGCATAAATATAGGCGGTATCTAATAATTTATGATCAGTTGTCCACTGTGTAACTTCTGATACCAAATCTGAATCAGCAGTTGTTTGATCGCCCTTATAAAGTTTTAGCCTAGCAAAATCAGCCCAGTCCGATTGATAGCTACCTGAATCCCAGACTTTTTCGTCATTAAAATATATTTCTTCATAGCTTTCGATCTCATGCCCTGCTACGGCAATAACTAAATGCAGGTATTCGTTACTATCACCTGTACTAGCTAAGTAAACAACTGCTCCACCAATTCGCGATTGTCCGTAGATTATTTTTCTACTAGCCGCAGGTTCTCTGACATTAAAGTTAACGCCCGTCATAGCGTCAAAATTAGGCTTAGGCGATAAGGCTCTGGATACAGCACTTAATGCAGTAAACTGTAAAGTAGTTACCATAAAGGCATTAAAGGTTGTCCAACCCGTAGCTATGGTTGCACCTGCCGCACTTATCAAACCAGAGACAAAAGAAACTGCCATTATGAACCTATATATTTAGAGTAAATTCTTTCAATTAAGTTAAAGCCCATTCGTTGTAACAATTTATCAAACGGCACATGAACCTTAGTATTTATGTTTAACAAAGATACGCCATTTTTCTTCAAGCTGTTTTCGGCATATTTAATTAGCTTATATCCCGTCATTCCTGCTCTTTTGTCAGGTTTAACAAATATGACATCACAGATAGCAAAAATGTGGTCTTTATAGTGCGCTGATCTACTAACGGTAACAACAAAATATCCTACTAATTCGCCATCATCTCTTGCAGTATATATCTTCAAAGCACCATTAAAATACAATCTAGCATACTCTTCCCAGTCAGGATTTAATTTTATCTTACCCTGATTGAGTGCAACTTGCTCCCAGTGCATCTCTATAAGAGGCTGAATTTCCTCTTTGACGTTAGCTAGTGATTCTTCTGCAAAAGTTATCATGTTTAGTAATGTGGATGTGTACTTGTATTTTTAGTGCCACCGCCACCTGTTGAACGACCCCAAACTATTTCTACATCTTGAATACTAGCAACAAACTCAAAACCTTTATCAGTTGAATTTTCAATCTTTTGATCTTCATCGTTGTATCGTCTTTCTTTTGCGTTTTCTAAGATTATAAGTTTATTCTCAACTGCTAGTGAAATGGTTGCTGCATCTGCACCCTCATCAATAGTCATTACATCCATGAAACCTTTAAAGACAGAAGTAGGGTCAGCAATAATCGAAGCAGATGAATTAAAAGCACCTAGTTTAATTTCAACTGACTTGCCCTGATAATCTTCGGTCAAAGCCTTATGCAAAAGTGTTCCTGCTTGATTATCTATACCAGATAAAATTAAATTAACGCCCTGCGCCCCAAGATCAGTTGTTTCTTGCAAAGCACCAACGCCTAACAAATCACCTACGCCAATATAGGTATTGCCGCCATGAGACAAATCTCCTGTACCAGACCAGATGTATATCGGGGAGCTAAACTCTAAATCTACTAGGAAAAAGGGTCTTACAGTATCCGCAGATACTGCTGTCTCCATCGCACTTGTTAGACCACGACTCATTATATCGCCTCAACGCAAGCAAACGTAAATGGCGTTCTCTGCCCAATATCAGTTGTCCATTGAACTTCGTTGGTTGCTAAACGCCATGTTCCTTTTGGTAGCGTAAGGTCGCAACTTGCACCCTGTGAAATAGCATTACGCAAAGGTGGCTGTATTTCTACAAACACATCACTGCCAGAGGCTTTAGCTTCAGTTGCCATATATAATCTATTGCTAATAGAAAAGTATGTCCCTGCTGTCATTGCAGAGCCATCAAGCCTGATACGAGTATCACCTTTACTAGCCGCATCAGCCGTAACAGTTCCACTTGAATTGTGTAAAGGATGCCCCATCGTAAACGTGCCTTTTCGCCCCTCTAAGCCAATTAAAAATGCTTGGAATAGTTGCGCCTCATCTTGGTCTAAAGGCGGCACAGTGATCTCTGCTTCCCATCTAGCACCCCCAAAGTCATGCACTTGCTGATTATATGTAAAGGGCGATTCTGCAACAGCAACAGATTTAACCATTCTTAGAGAAAACTGATTAATACCAATGCCTGATGGAAATGTTAAAGGATATGTTAAAGACATTTTATGCTCCTAAAGCTCTTGAGTAGTTACCGCCTCTTATTTTAGAGTCTGCTACAGCCGCCTTGGTAGCTTCGCTTATCTGTGGCATTAAGTTTGCAATCTCTGCTCTAACTGTTTGCTGTACGCCTGTCGTTATATTGATAGTTTGGTTAACCACTACACCCATTCCCTGACCTTTAGTGTGGTCAATAACAGTCTCATTAGGATGAAGTATAGCTCCAAATCCACCTTTTCCGTCAACGCCACCAGAGCGAGAACCGTGACCTGTAAAGCCTCCGCCATTGCCTATAAACTCTACAGGAACACCTGAAGAAAAATCTGTCATGCCAGGCTGTACTTTTATTGCTGAAGAGCTTGCACCACCACCTAAACTTGCTGGAATCATGTTAAAAATAGCATCAGCAATCTGCTTCTGTATAATCATCTCAATAAGAGAATCAACAACTGATTTGGCAACAGCTTTCATGCCATCCTTAAATGTTTCTGCTGTAGTCAATGCGTTTGTAAATGATCTGGCGAAACCGTCAGCAAACTTTCTAGCCGCCTTTTCTTTTGATTTGTGTGCATCTTCTGCTGCTTTTGCTGCTTTTTTCTGTTCTTCCGCGACTTCATTTATTATTTCTTTTTCTCTTGCTGCATCTAATTCGAGCTGATTAAGTGTTTCGCTACGGGCAATAAGTTTGTCTGCTTCTGTACGCGTGATATTTTTTGCTTGTAAATCTGCCTCAATTCCTAATAATCGCAAAGCATGACCACTTTTGCCAAACGTATCTATTTGCTTATCGAGTGCATCACGTTGCTTTTCAAATGCTGTAGTAGTGTTATCTATAGTTTTTTGATATTCAACATTTTTCGCATTAGCCGTATCAACTTCGGCTTGCAATAAATCTATAGATTCTTGTAAATTATCTGCTCCAACCTTAGCCTCTTGATTAACTCTTATAAGCTCAGGGGCTATACCAATATATTTTTCCGTTTGTTGGTTTTGTTTTGCTTGTGCTTCTGCTGACTTAGAATTTGCTGCATTAACTTCTTTTAGTTTGCGTTTTAATAATTCAAGTTTTTCATTGTTTTTACTTATTATTTCGTTATTATCATCAATTTTTTTTGTAAACTCTTTTGTTACAACAGATTTTTGAGCTGTAGTTAAAGTATCAAAATTATTAGATAAGCCTTTCATTTCTTCTTTAAGGTCTTTAGCTGCTTGAGTCGCGCCAAAAAACTTAGGAGCTAAAGCCATAGATAATGCAGCACCTACAGCTAGAATAGCACCAAGCAATGCACCACCAGGTCCGAATAATGAGGCAATCTGTGAACCCTGCTGACCAAACACCAACATGGCATTCTGACCCATCTGTAACTGTACAGCGACATCCTGCACCTGATGACCTACCTGACCTAGACCGCCACGCATAAACCTAAACTGCTGATTCAGGACTTTACCCTGCTTCGCAGTATTTTGCATTGCCTTATCAACTTTACGAAACCCAGCAGAAGCACTGTCTTTGACTTTGGTTTCGATTACTGCTTGTGCGGTTTTAGCCATCATTTGCCTCAGTTTTTTGGTGCTTTACACGGAAATAGGTAAACCAATAATTAAACTCATCTGGTGTCATTTCTAAAATGGTCGAGAGAGGCTGACCAAGATGCTCTGCCAAATGAAACATATAAAATATTTCTGTTGGCTCACCTTGATCATTTATTAGTTTTTTTCACGCTCCTCTTCATCATCAATAGCAAGGACAAAGTTTGCTACTCTGCTTAATACTTCAGGGTCAACATTTTTACGTAACTTGACCTTATCACCAATGTCAAATACAGACTCACCACTTTTATCTGTAACGCCAAAAATTAAAGCATATACAAGATAATCAGTGTTGTCTCCATCTGCTCTGGCAAACCATTTAGCTTTATCTTCTAAAGATAGGTTCTTCGAGTAGAGAGTAGCATCCCACTCATCTACCCGAATACTTCTAACTTCTTTACCACTAAAGTGCGCTACTGCGCTATCAATCAATTTTCCCATAGTTTTATTCCCCTAATATTTTACACAGTGCCGTAAGTTAATGATCCTTTACCTGTTACAGTAATTGATGCTTCAACTAAGCTATCTGTGCTTACAGTTTTAGAAACGGATGTTACGATGCAGTTACCTGACCACTCGTGATCGCCAGAAGTTGTGCCAGCAGGGTATAGTTTAAGAGCAACCGTACCACCATCAATTAGTCTTAATTCAGCTTGGTTTGAATCAGTGTCATCCCAAATTACATTAATACTTGCAGTCCAAGATTTGTTTACTAACTCAAGGTCAGTCCAACCATCGCTGCCTAGCACTGTTGTATCAGCAGTGTTAGCAGTAACATCTAATGTAAAATCTTTCACTTCGGCAACAGCCGTTGTATCAACGTAGACTGCGCCACCATATCCAGAATGTGTAGCCATTTTATTTCCTCTGCTCTAAGAGCGTTATGTTAAGGCGCAATCGCCATTATAATGAAACATCAGGATTATTTTCTCTTACCTGATAAGTTACTTCAACAGTCAGTGTACAAACAGCAACAGGCTGATCTCCACCACCATCGAAATCTGCATCAAAGTTGATAATGCGTGTATCTTTAGCATTACCACCTCTTGTTAAATCTGCAAATAATGCCTCTTCTATCTCAAGGCATATTTGATCGAGCTTGTTATCATAATCAGTAACGCCTTTAACATAAACTTCGACCTGATACTCACACCGTCTAGTTTGCAATCTAGGTGGGTTAATCGTGTCGTAAGACGTTTCTTCTGATCTGTTGTATATCAATATCCCAGGCAACTTAGCACCATGCATGGGATAGACTCGACTCTGATATACGTTATATCCAACCGTATTTAGCCCAGTTAGAGTAGTCTTAATGTTATCTCTAATTAACTTTCTTACGTGAGCCATTATTGTGCCTCTAGAGCAATTTCAGTGATACCTGTACCGTCATCCATTAATATAGTGACAACATATAAAGAATCTCTTACTAAAAACATATCTCCCTCTTCTGCATGAGGGATGTCAGCAGTTCTTACTGTTAGCCTTGGAGAAACTGCAACAAAGTCTACGCTACCACCAGCACCAACTGATTGATATTGATTATCAAATATAGCAGTAATGCTAGAATGCAAGCCTACTTGGGGCATAAATCTAACTGTCTCACCAAAGTCAGATAGCATTAATAGTCTTTCGTTTGCAGTCTCTACAGGCATTATTTTTTCGCTCGTCTTTTAGTCTTAGGCTTATCTTCACTTAAACCAATGCTTCTGTCTTCAATCTTTTCTGGCTCGCTGTACGGAATAGCTCTGCGTAAACCTAGTAGAATTTTAGCATCTGCTTCGCTTAACTCTACAACATCGCCTGTTTTATATCTTGCCGTGCCAACAGCACAACCTTTAATTATTTCATACTTCATGGTTTTTCTCCTTTAGTAAAGTCTACTGTGGGATAGCCGTGGAATAGACTTTAGTAAAAGAGGGGGGCAAGCCCCCTCAGTATTACTTATGCACCATCGTTACCGAAAGCGAAGCTAACAGCGTGACGTACAGCGCAATCTACAGACTGTAGTGCAACAACGCGCACAGTACCAGACTTAGATGCAGTGTATGGGTCAACTACGATGTCGAGACCACCAAACATACCGATTAGTAGGTCATCAAAGTTACCGAAGTACAAGTTACCAGCAGTTGCTTGGTTAGAAACAATTGCATTGTAACCATTGATTTGACCGCCTTGCGATACAAACTGACCTGAGCCAGCATCTTTAGCAGTAGTTTTCAAAGCACCGTTCATGCTTGCTGGCAAGATGTAAGACAAGTTGCCGTTAAGAGCATTGTCTTCAGCTACAGCAGTTTCCAAAGAAACAACTTCTGCAAAAGTTGGGTTTGCAGCGGCAAAGTTAGTTACAGTGTTAACGCCAGTAGTGTTAAGAATACCAGTAGGCTGACCAGAAGAACCTGTACCCTCAAGACCAGCTTTATCAATAGCGATTGCCATTGCTTTAGTAAGGTCATCACGGATTAGGCTTTCTACGTCTAGGCTAGATTGAATCAATAGCTGACGGGTAACGTCTGTGAATGCACCCAAAGTTTTAGGTGTAAGACTTACGTTGCCTACAGTCATTTCTGACTCAGAAGCATCGCCACCTTCAGTAGCAATCCAAGAAGCAGCTGCAGCAGCAGTTTTCTTAGGAATCTTAACGTCACCGCTTAGACCACCAAGCATACGTGCGCCAGCAGACATAACTGAAGACTGGTTACGTAGAGCATCAATGAAGTCACCGCCACGGAAATCGTCACTGAATAATTCAGACTCATCCGCAGAGTTTAGGTCACGCTTGTTCCAAGTGCGAAGTACGTCAGCAGGAAGCATAATACCTTGTGCAGTAGTTCCATACTGTTCAGCAGCAGCGCGTGAGCATTCAAATTCAAATGCCGCAGCTTCTTGCGCTCTACGATCAGTTGGGTTAGCTAGTGCGTGGATAGCTCGCATCATGCTAAAGTTTTGTACTTCTTTCTCGTTCATGCCGATGTCTTGGCTTTCAAGAGCAGTTGTAGAGCCGATAGACTCTAATAGTTCGCCACGGAACTCATCAATTGATCTGCCTTGTGCAATTGCTTCACGAGCCATATCTGATTTGTTGTGACGTGCGCCTAACTCAACGATTTGAGCAGCGTTCTTTTGTGCGGCTTGCTGGGCTTCAGCTTTTACCGCTTCGATATTAACTTCTGACATAATATTTCTCTCTTTTAGGGAAGTTTTGATTACGGGTTTATTTTCAGCTTTGCCTGAACGCCCAACGCCAACTGTCATATCGGCAGGTATAGACACCAAACTTGCTTCAACGGGTTTCCATGACTTAGCACGATAAGTTTCCTTATCATCTCTGTCTCTTTCCATTTTGCCAATAGAATAACCAACGGAAATGTTAGCTTTAATTCCATCAACAACATCAGAAAAAGCCTCACGAGCTAATTCACCTTTTCCAAAGCGAACCTCTGCGCGCAGTCTACGCGATTGCTCATCAAGCTGTACTGATTTAATAACACCAATTTGCTTTTCAGGGTCATGATCTAAAAGCAATGGTGCGCGACCACTTGCAAGGAACGACAAATCAATTGATTCCTTGCTATGATCTAATACTTCATTACCAAACGAACGACTAACAGGCTCTTCGCTTGATAGTGCCATCTTAACTGTTCTAGTGTCTTCATCTATTGGAGAGATGTCCATCTCCATAGCGCGATGCTGAACTTCAGCAGTAGCAGTGCGATCAGTTTCGTCAACAACTTCTTCTGTAGTCTCTTCTACAGCTTCAGCAGTTTCTTCTACTGTCTCTTCAACTACTTCTTCAGTACGAACCTCGTCAACAGACTCAACAGTAGCTTCTACTTCTACTTCATTGTCCATATTTACAGCCTCTTCGTTTCTATCATCGTCTAATTGTCCAGCAATCTTCCTAGACCAAGAAAACCCTGCATCGCCACCCCATAATGCCCAAGCAATACGCCCTGCGCTAGGATAGCCTTTCTCGCCTGGGCTAAAGCCCTCAGCTTTCTTGTCTACTTCATGCCGACTAAAGAAAGAGTACATTCTTTTAACAGTGCTGAATGATAGCTCTTTTCTATTCTGTATGTCTCTTGCTCTAGCTACACCAACTTCTGTGCCACCGCGCCCATATTCTTTGCGCCACTCAAGACCTTTCTTCGCCTCTGACACCATACCGTCAGTAGGCTTAGTGTTTATTTCTTTACCCTTGAACTTCGGCATCATCATCTCCGACTATATCAGGATTTATACTGTTAAAGTTTGCTCCATAAGGCTCAAGAGCGTAGTTAACGCCATATTGTTCAGCTATATCGCGATCTCGTGCGATCTGAGACACTAACTCTTCTACATCCTTACCATACTGACTAGCAACGTCAGATAGGCTTAGAACGCCTGTTTTCAGCCCTAGAATAGCTGCATTCATTTCTTTCTGTGGGTCTACCCAGTTCCATGCCTTGCCTCTGAACTCTGCTGCTTCGCAAAAACGGTCAAATTGGCGCACAGGAATACCAAAGCTGTTTACTTCCATAGATGCAGATAACCATTGGTCATAAACAACACGAACAAAATGGTCAATCATAAACTTTTGTAGGTTTCTGTAGCTGTCACGTTCTTCTAGCGCACCTTGACGAATAGAACTGTAAGATACTGACTCAAGATCGTTAGATAGTGCAAAATAGCTAACGCCTAATGCAGAAGCAATGCCTTTAAGCACTGCTTTGTGAAATGAATCAAATTCGTTATTAGGATATTGCGGGTCAAATGTCTTAAAGTCTACACCATTTGGTAGCTGATGAAATGTGCCTGGCTGTGCTTCCATAATTGGCATATTGCCATCTAAGTCATCTGCAACAAAGCCATCACCAGTCGGTGACGTAAAGAAGCCCATTTTACTAGCACCAATACGCGCATTTACTACCGCAGCTTCTCTAAGCGCACCTAACTGCTTCATCGCAGAAATAGCAGGAGTCATCCAAGGCTCTCCGCGTGATTGCCCTGCTCTGCATGGATCATATAGGTGAATCATGCGATTAGCAGGTATTCTAACGTGCTTAGGTGACTTGCCAGTCGTTGTGTAATCGTAATCACCTGGATGATAAGTTAAAACATGATAGGCAACAGGCTTTCTAAAGCGATCAAGCTCAACACCCATACGAACTTCGTTGCCATTAGACAGTCTTTCGTTCTTTTGCTCGTCAATTTGATCAGGCTCAAGGAACTCTAGCGCAAACGAATCATGGAAATTAGCTCCACGATGCATAACAATAAAGGCTTCTCCGTCACGAGCTAAACATTCCATAGCTAATTTTTGTGCATCGACCCAAGACATTGAGCCATCTACAGTACAATTACCTAGTTTACCCCACTTGCGAAAAGCATATTCAACCTTTTGGTTGCCATCTTGGTCTAGTTTGCCTATAGAATCAGTTGCTTTTACCTGTAAACCAAAGCCTTTTTCACCAATTACGTTATTTTTTAGCAGATTTAGGTATTTTTTAGCATATTCGTTGTTTCTAGCTAAATCTCTTGACCTTGAGCGTATTTTACGCAGTGCTGGTCTTAATTCTGAGTCTGCTGATCGCTCAGAACCTTTAAAATCAGCAAAAATATGCCCATTATTAGCCGCTGCGTATGATCTCTTGAATATCTTGCCTTTCTTCTCGGTTTTTGGCTTAAATATGTCAAAAAGAGCCATTTAAAACCTCACTTGTATAGTAGATGAGTTTTTACGCCCATGTTTTATGTCTATTTGGTTTCTTTCTTGCAAAACTTCTCTTTTGTAGAAGTTTCTAGCATCGACTAATTCTTCGAAGCCCATCTTATCTAGCGATCTTCCAGCTATGGAATAGCTTGCCACATCTGAATCAGCTTTGCCACTAAGCAGACTTTCTATTTTTGCAAGCATTATTTCAGCATGGCTTCTAGGGTCAGCTTGATTTACGTCTAAATCTGGAATTGCCATAAAATGACCGCGATCTACTACTACGCGCTCACCATCGGCTCTTGATATTTCTAGTTGATAAAAGTAATGACCTGGTACGAAATCTTCGCTATCGTCACCAAGTACAGAAAATAGATAATGTGTTGTATGACCTGTGCCAGTCACGGTAATTTCATTGCTACCGCCACCAGTGATACGAGCTACATAAGTTGCTGTGTAGGTATCCGTAGGATAGTCAGCGACTAAATCAGACCGCTTCCACTGTATGAAGTCCCCTACAACTATTTCCTGTGGTTCTCCCTCTGGAGCGTTAGCAGCATCAAATAGATTCGCCATTAATTTACACCTTTATCGCCACGAATTAACAAAACTTTTCCCTGTCTTGGGTACAAATGATTGCCTTGGAGATACAGGTTCTTCAGCTTGTGGAGGCTGCTGTTTGTTCCTGTTATCTGCTAAAGCGTTAATATCTACGTTTAATATAGCATAAGCTGCGATAGAGTAAACAAAACAGTCTAATGCTTCGTTTCTCGGTCTTATCTTTTGGAATACTCGCTTTTTGTATCCCCTAGTAAACTTTGTTACAATCTTTTCTGCGGTTAGCTGACGGAAATATTCGTCATGCAAGTCATCGTGAAAGTGTATGTAACCAGCACCCTCTTCTTTAATCCGCAACCTAGCAAAAAGTAGGTCTTTAGCTGTATCTACGCCAACAGGAAATAACAAGCATTTACCAATGTTATTTTTTGATGGTCTACCTACAATAGCTCGACCCTCGCCACCAACACCCTTAATAGCGAAAACTCTACGAGCATAGTTCTTCTTAGCGTAGGAGTATACCGTATTTGTGAAATGACCTCCACTGTCAATACAGGTAGCGCGTATGGGCAATTGTCTGCCATCGTTGCACAGATAAGTAGTAAACAATTTAGTGTCTAATGCAGTCCATAGTTGTGGTGTAGATGGATCTCCATATAGAACTTCATGTGTAATTACCCAAGATTCATCGTCTCTTCCCCAGCCTATAACAGATAGCTCTAGTCGATCATCCTGTACATCGACACCACAGGTGAGAAATATCACTTCATCAGGTATTCCCTCGCCATACGCTTCTCTTCTCTCTGCTAAAGAGTAGTCATCAATAGTCTCACCCTGATCTTCCCAAGTTTCTCCTAAGTAAGTGTTTGTCCACACTCTAAGTTGCTCTGGGTTCTTACGCATTGACAAGAAATCCCTAACGCCATCAGACAAAGGTGTCCACGGTGAATACAATCCGTTAATAGCAAATCCTGCTATACCCTTAAATTCCTTTTCTGCTTTCCATGTACCATTACGGATAGCCCATCGCCTGTCAGAATCACTCCACAATACATCACACTCTTCACATAGGTACTTTGCAGTATCAGGGTCATCATCAGTCCACTGTACATTAGACCACTTTAGCTTTTGTTCGTGATGACAGTGCTTACAAGGCACGTTGTAGTATCGCATATCAGATGCTTCAAATGCCTCTTCAATACGACTTGCATCTTTATTCGTGGGAGTCGAAACCATAACAACCTTACGATTCCAGAACGTAGCTGCCCTCTTACGGGCTAGTTGTATAGGATCACCCTCTGAGCCAGCACTAGCGGGATACCGATCCACCTCATCACAAAGCACAAGGCGAATAGGTCGAGATGCTAGACCTGATGGACTGTTAGCACCGACAAGCGTTAAACTGCCACCAGGAAACAATTTATGTAATGTAGTATTTCCACTGTCTCTTGCGCGAGGGTCTTTTACTTTACCTCTTAGGCAGACTGTAGATTTAAGCAATCCGTTAGCAACACGATCCTTTGAGAATGCTTGCGCCATTTCCAAGGTAGGCTGTAGACACAAAATCGGTGACGGGTCGTTATCTATGTGATACCCGATAATGTTCAACAGGGCTTCTGACTTGCCAAGCTGCGCTCCTGCCATAACAACAACTTCTCGTATGTTTTGGTCAGAGCAAGCATCCATAATCCCACGTTGGTATTCAGCGCGAGCAGTATGCCATCGACCAGGCTCAGAACTACTTTGGGAGTCTAGTCGTCTTTTTTGGTCTGCCCACTGACTTACGGTTAGCTTTGGTGGCGGCTTTAGTGTTTTTATTGCCGTCTTCAGGTGCTTCCTCAGTTCCTTTCGTTTCTGTCGCGTTGACCGATGGATCATAGTTACTCAGTTCCTCTAATGCTTCATTCATTAAGTCTTCTAAGATGTCCTGACATACACCTGCTTCATTTTCGGCAGAGACAACAGGAGCAGCTTTTGTTGGTATAGACAGCAACTTACCCTTTAACGCACCAAGCACTTCTTCCCACGCTTTAACTACATCTTCTGCAACAACTAAAGTTCCGTGTACAGTCGCCAGTTCTAATTCTGCTATCTCAGCTTCTGCGTTAACTTTTCTTGTCCGAGCCTCGTCATAGCTCGATCCTATCTTAACTCCACCTGTAGATGCCATGCTAGTTCCCTTTGGTTTTTTTACATAATATCACAATATACACAATTAGGATTAGGTTTTGAATATTCTGTCGCTACGCAAAGAAAGTGCCTTT
>Ga0181392_1000572_pt1 | contig 14087 bp, 29 predicted proteins | sample 15SPOviralmetaG_FD_130083 | JGI IMG/M metagenome (GOLD analysis project Ga0181392, IMG submission 130083) | Marine viral communities from the oligotrophic San Pedro Time Series (SPOT) site, San Pedro Channel, CA, USA - 15 SPOT_SRF_2010-09-15 | ecosystem: Environmental > Aquatic > Marine > Strait... | reverse complement strand
AAGTAAGAATTTACAACACTGCCTTAACAGCATCAAATATTTCCACTTTATATGCTGAAAAATACACTTACATTACTAAAAATGCTAATCAACCTTTTGGAGATTCAAGTTGTAAAGCCTATTATAAATTTGAAAATAATAGTAATGATAGTATAGGCTCGTTTAATGCAACAAATACAAATGTTAGCTATTTAACAAACAATGTACCATTTGGAACTTATTCTGGATCATTTGCTGCAAATGCATATTACGATTTAGGAAGTAGTTTTGACGATCAATTTAGAACTGCCTCTGCTTTTGGTGTTTCTGTTTGGTATCAGCATCAAGCGCAAACAAACTCTTATGGCGGTAAAATATTGTCTTTACTAAATAACATTTATTTGCTAATTCAAATAGAAACTAACAACACAATGTACGGACGTGTAGGTCAATCTGACGGTAGTACGTTTCCTTCAGTCACCTATTCGTCTGCTTTAGAAGCTAATCTTTGGTATCATATAGTTTTTACAGGTGACAGCACTGGAGTTGCTTTATATCTTAACGGAAATTTAGTTGGCACTTCATCTTGGGATGGAAGTTTTTTAACATATACAGACAGCAATTATTTATATAATTACGTAGGTTATCAAGGTAGCGGCGTTGCATATTTAAAAGGCAGGCTGGATCAAATGAGATTTTTTAACAGAAAGTTGACAGGCACAGAGGCCGTACAATTACACGAAGAATTAGTATATGGATGATCAAATGAAAATATTCGGATTATATTCTGCCAATATATTTGCATTGGCTTTTAGTGTGTCAGAGGTAAACGGATTTTTACAAATGCTTGTAATGTCTGCTACTTTAATTTACACAATTATCCAAATTTATAAAGCATTAAAAAAATGAAACTACCAAGCAATGGCGTTGCAAAAGACATACGTCACTATATCGGTGCATTAGTTGTATTTTTCCTAGTGGTTGTAATATTATTTTATTTAACTAGATACAAAATACCTAACGAAAATGCACAAATCGTAAACACAATAATTGGAATGATAGTTGCAAGTCTCGCAATGGTTATTTCGTCAATCACAGGCCGTAACCCTGATGATTTAGAAGCAGCAAAAAAGAAAATTAGCAATTTAGAAATGAAAATCGAAATGCTTGTAGCGTCAAAAGATATGCTAGAAAGTATGGTAATAAAGTTACAAGACGACACGATTGACAGATTAATGTTAAACCACACGCTGAATTACGACGATTGTAAAACAGGAAAGTGTGGCTGTAAAAACGAGTGCAAAAATGAATCTTAAATATTTTAGTAATGAAGAATTCGACTCGCCTGACATTGTTGGCAGTAGTAGTAATATGGACGATAATTTTTTACAGATGCTCGATAATGCACGTGAAATTGCCAACATTCCGTTCAAAATTAATTCAGCCTATCGATCTCCAAAACACAATCAAGCGGTTGGAGGAAAATCGGACTCGAGTCATCTCATTGGAAAAGCAGTCGATATCGCATATACAAATTCACGCGAAAGATGGATTATTATTACAGCGCTTCAAAAAGCTGGATTTAACAGACTCGGTATTGCTAAAACGTTTGTACATACTGACTCAGATGAGAGCAAAGCGCAAAATGTCATATGGACTTACTGATACTGTAGGTTCTACAATCAAATTATAAATTTATGAGTAAAATAGAAATATTGAGGCACGTGTTTGGCACGTGTGGTGAACATTGGCATATGAATATTTGGTCAATATCATTAGTATTAATATCTTTAAATATATATTATTTCTATGTCAAAAACTAAAAAAAAATTTAAAGACACCGGCGTAGGAAAATTTTTGTTACAAAAAATACCTAGAGTAGTCGGCGCTATTGCAGAGGATACTCCTGTTGGTAATGTAATTGAAGCAATTATAGGCGGGTCAGATATGTCAGACCAAGACAAAGACATCGCGCTAGAAAAACTTAGGTCAGAACGAGCAGAGATGGACGGTGTCACTAAGCGCTGGGTAGCAGATGCTAATTCGGGAACTTGGCTCGCTAGCAACGTTAGGCCTTTGACGCTTGTATTTCTAACTCTTAGTTACGTTACAGGTTGGTATCTAGGTTACCCTCTAGACGATATCACGGGTCTTTTGACGATTGTAATAGGAGGTTATTTTGGCAGTCGAGGCGTAGAGAAAGTATTCGGAAACAACAAACACAGATAATTAGAGCGTATTTGCTGCGTTTTTTTGCTTTATTAATAACATTTATTAACTTTATAATAAAAGTTTCTTAGAAGCGCTTAAAATACGTTATATTATTATATATATATATATTATATATACGTTATATATATCGTAGAAAAATATGGAAGGAATGATACGCCAAAAAACTGATAAAATTATGTCATATAAAACGATTAGTAATTCTTCTAAAATTGATCGTTTGCTAGAAATGAATGCTGTTCAATATACTAACACAGGAATTGACTCTACAAAAACAGAAATGATAGAGGCCGAGTTTAATTCTAAGTACATATATCGCGCTATAAAAAAATTAGACGACTCTTTAGGCAGACTACTTTTACGAGATGCCAACACAGAGTAGGAAAAATATCGTAAAAAAACTCGATGCAGTTTTTAGCACATACATACGATTAAGAAAGTCAAAAAATGAAATAGCACAGTGCTATACTTGTGGCAAAAAAGATAATTATAAAAAACTACAATGTGGACATTTCCAAAGCCGGAAGCATTACTCGACACGATGGGACGAAACGAATTGCCAAGTGCAATGTTACGCTTGCAATGTCGCAAGATATGGCGAACAATACATATTCGGCAATAACTTAAATGCAGAGTACGGCGAGAATACATCTGATAAATTACTTAAAAAATCTCGAGATATAACAAAGTTCTCTAATGCAGATTTGTTAGGTAAAATTGATATGTATAAAAATAAAATAAAAGATTTGCAGGTTATTTAAAATATTTTTTAGATATTAGCTTCATAATCTTAAAAAATTAAATTATGACACTACATTTTAACGATGATTTATTCAAAGTTACCACAGAAGAAAGCGGTAATATTACTGTCGAGTTAACTGCAGAAGTACGTGAGAAACTAGGCTTGCCAGCCTACACACCTTGTATCGAAGTAATACCAACTTTCGAAGACGACAGGCTAGGAGTAAAGCCTCTAAAAATACTTTCATTTTAATTAAATTTCGGGCGGTAGCAATACCGCTTTTTTTCTAATCTAAACCTAAAAATTATGACAGGAACAATCAAGTCAGTAACACAAAACGGAATATTCCAAGGAATGGGAAAATTTTTCGTAGAATTTAATCACTCGCAAGGTGATAGCCTTTTATTTTTTTGTAAAAGTAAACCCGAAGACAAAGAGTTTCCTTACAAAACCGGATCGACTATTAATTATACAATTAACGACAAAGGTAACGGACAACTAATTCGTGAAGATAATAGCACTAGCTATAAGCCAAAAAAGAATAATACTTCGTATATTACGATGGTATTGTCTTACGCGAAAGATTTAGTCGTAGCAGATGTAATTTCAGTAGATGAGATGTACGAAAAAGCAGACGAGATGTTTGAATATGTTAATAGCAAAATGAACTAATTATGGCAAAATACGAAAACATAAAAACACCTTGGTATGTTAGGTCAGGCAAACAAGATTTTATAAAATTCGAACGAAACGGAAATCTCGAAGAAATTATTGAATTTTGGCAGAATCAACGTGACAAAGACGAAAACGGTATGCCTATAATTAATAAAGAAAAAAAGTTCTACACACAAGTTAAGCTAGGCAAAAACCCGCCTTACTATCCGTATGAAGTCGTAGTAAAAAAAGTAGATGAACAAGCTGTAGCTGCTTCACAGCATATGCCCGACAGGAACGAAGCAGATGACGATATCCCTTTTTAATTAACCCTTACAGGGGAAAGACACACTTACATAGTCTGCTACGCTTTTTGTCATAATTTAGCGTATCCCCTGTTTTTTTTTATAAATTCGCTAAATGCTTATAGAGTTTGCAGATGAAATTGCATATTTACAAAAAATCAGAGAGGGCAAAATACAGACATCTGCAGGCCTCAAAATACCTGATATAGACAAACACTTTAGATTAAAAAGTTCTAATTTTAATGTTATACTCGGCCACGCTAACGTAGGCAAAACATCTGTTGCGCTTTATTTAATGCTTTTGTATAGCGTGAAACACAACAAAAGGTGGCTCGTATATTCTAGCGAGAATGAATCTTACACGCTTATAAAAAAGCTTATAGAATTTTTAGAGAAACAACCACTCAATTTAGTTTCCAACGATAGCTTTAAAAAATCAGCAAAATTCGTAAACGAACATTTTAAGTTTGTAGACAATACTAGAATGTACACCTACAAAGATTTGTTAGAACTAGCAGAGCAAATAAAAAAAGCTTGGGAATACCACGGCCTATTTATTGACCCGTATAATAGTTTACGCAAAGACCCTGAGATGTTAAAAAGCTTAGGCGGTCACGAGTACGACTATGCTGCTTGTACAGAGTTTCGAATATTTTGTAAAAAAAATAATGTTACTATTTGGCTTAACACACACGCAAACACCGAAGCATTAAGGAAAAAACACGGTGCAATCGATCAATATGCAGGGCATCCGATACCGCCTATGGCGAGTGACGTTGAGGGTGGCGGTAAATTCGTTAACCGTGCAGATGATTTTATGGTAATACACAGGTACGTACAACACGAAAGCGATTGGATGATTTGTTACTTACACATTCGCAAAGTAAAAGAAATTGAAACAGGCGGCAGGCCGACACCTCTCGAAAAACCAATACCTTTGCGCGCTCTGAAAAATAATGTAGGTTATACAATTAGCGGTAATGATTTATTACAATCAGTAAAACATCCGCAAAACGCACCATTTTGACGTTATATAAGTGAGGTGAAAAATATTCCGTAACTTCACAAATAAAAAATGGGTATTGATGTGCAATTTATTCCTTTGTATGGCATTAGCGTAGGGTTTCTATATTTTAACCCGAATCTTCCGCCTGACGATCCTCCTGTCGAACACGAAGATATGTATCATCAACTAACTATAATGTTTTTAGTTTTTGGAATACATATAACGTGGTGGGAATATTAATTTTACTTCATAAAAAACACAAACTGTGGGTAAATTATTTACGCAAATATGGTTGCCCGAATCATTTGTGCGAAGATATCGTACAAGAAATGTATATAAAAATCGACAAACACTTAAAAAAAACTAACAGCGATATTATGTACGGCGACGATATTAACATCTCATATGTGTGTTTAACCTTGCGAAATTTATATTTAGACTACGTTAGAAAAAATAGTAAAATAGAAAAAATTGAAATCAATGACGACTTATTGACTGATTTAGAAGACACAATCTATGTCAATGATACTCTCGATTCAGAAGTGCGACAAAAAGTAATTAATGAATGGTATAATGACGAATTATACTTAGACCTTTTAGAGCAAGATAATATAAACGAAGTAAATTATACTAAAGAAGAACTAGAAAAATATTATCTTAGAAGAATTTTCAAAGAAATTTTCTATGATGAAGTGCAAATATCTAAGCTTTCGAAGGACACAAAAATTACCTATTGGAGTTTGCGAAACACAATTAATCACATCAAAGAACAAATAAAATTAAAATATGAAAATAGGAAACGCTCTCGAAACGATATTTAAATACACCGGTATAAAATGGCTCGTGAATAAAATTGTAATAGATTTGTTAGGATATGAATCTTGCGGTTGCGAGCAAAGAAAAAATAAACTTAATAATATTAAACTTGACCTATGGAAGTAGAGGACGTTCAAGCTTGGTCAGAATTTAAAAAAGATTATAATGGACATACACTTAGTACTACCGATCTTAAGTTTTTATCTAAGTTACATAGCAAGTATTACAATCATAGTTACTATGTACCGTGTTTGTGTAGCTCTTCAAACAAAGAATTAGTAAAGCAGTGGGCAAAAGATATAGATGATATACACAAACGTTGCATATGAATATCAAGGATACGCACCTATGGGAACAGGCCGTAGTAAATGTGCTTACTTTAGCCGGTTGGGACTTAGATTGGTGCGGCGGTAAATTCGAACACTATGATGCTGTAGGCGAAACACCTAAAGGAATACAATGCGTCTTAGAAATGAAGTTTAGAACTAAATACTATCCTACAAAAATGCTCGAAAAATATAAATACGAGAAATTAATGGATATGCCGGCTGACCTTGTAAAATTATATTTTGTGAATGACCCAAAAGCGAACTACCTATATTGGCTAAACAATTTAGAAATGCCACAAGTGACAACCTTAAAATGCCCTGATACTACATATTGGACGAAAAAAAGAATGGAGAAAGAAGTGTTTTTATTAGAAGAAAAAGACGCAAGTATCACAAATTTTAATATTAGCTATTAATTTTTTTGCTAATTAACTTTTTTTTTAGAACTTCGTCATATGACAAAAAGCGATACAGACAAAAAAATCAGTCTACTTCAAGAAATAGAATACAGTAACGACTTTGAACTCGTTAGCAATATTCTATTGCAATGGCAAAAACAAAAGCCTAATGACACTTTAGATAAGGTGATAGCTGCATTTAATCGTATGTATTTTTATACTTTTAATATACAAGCAGAAAACGAAATACTTCGCGGAATTGTAAGCGAGTATCGTTCTGACAAAAACCGCGCAATCGAACGCGCAAGAAAATCAGAAAACAAATTTAATGAACTAGAACAAAAATCAAAAACTTTAAAATTATGACAAAATTTAAAACAGTAATTCATCAGCACAATGGTTGGTCTAATTACGCTACTTGGCGTGTTAATTTAGAATTAATAGATGGTAACGAACATCTAGCAGGTTGGAGTAGCGAAGAACTAGCAGAATGGGTTAGTGAAATAATTGACGAACAAAGCGAAGGAATAGCTAAAGACTATGCACACGCCTTTTTAAATGACGTTAATTGGCACGAAATAGCAGAGCATTTGCGTCAAGAATATGGTTTATGTAAAAATTGTAATGAACCTACTACAGAGGAATATTGCCCTGAATGCTCAAATGAAAATAAATATTCACATTACGAAAAATTATGATAAAAGATAAAATAATAGACTTGTATACCGAGATGGATATGCACGACAAAGAATTTATGATAGGCCTACTCGCAAAAGATATATTCGTGCCTGTAGAAATTGACTATCAAGATGGCGGTAAAACTGTAGCGCATTGTATGGAATTAGACCGAGATATGCCTGTTTGTTTTAATGGCGCATCACTACAAATTAACTTAGAGGATTCAGTCAAAGTTCGATCTTCGGAACTATACGATGATAATTTTCGTGAGTTACAAAGCAAATTAATCGAAAAAAATAAATAAAATGACAAAAAAAGAATATCAAAAACTCTGGTATCTTAAAAACAAAAAAAGAATACTAGCAAATCAAAAGGCCTATCGTGAAAACACCGAAACGGATTATAATAAAAAAAGACGAGAGAAATACGACCCTGTAAAGAAAAAAGAACAGAACGACAGGTATCGTTTAAAAAATAAAGATGAAATAATCTACAGGCAAAAACTAAGACGATACGCACAAAAAGCAGGTTTTTTTCAAAGAAGCAAAAATGACGAAGAATAGCATAGAGGAATCTCAAGCAATAAGATTGTTAGACATACATTCTAAAATGAATATTCACGAGAAAGCTTTTTTTGTTAGCTTACTCGCGCCGGATGTACAAGTCATTGTTAATATGCTATACCAAGGCAAAGAATACATATTTTATGAAGATTTAGCGTACAACAACCCTGTGAGGGTTAAAAAATCTCGTATCAATATTATATTAGAAAAACAATTAAAAAAAAGAGTAGAAAATTTAGTTGATAAATTATGATGGAACATTCAAAAAGACTAGGCAGTGATATTGTAGTACGTCGGCGTATAGCTAACGGAGTCGAAACAATTACAATAGCTGAAACTCAAGAAACTTGGTGGAAAAAAACGTTAAAAAAAATCGATGATATTATTAATTGATGCTGACTCGCTCGTGTTTTCATCGTGTTATACGACTCGAAGCAAATATTTTACAGACATAAACCTTGCGATTGCTAAATTCGAAGAGGTATTTCATTCAATATTAAACAACATTGAAGAAACGCATATTATTGCAGAGTACAAAGTGTTCAACAATGCTAAAGGAAACTTCCGTAAGCTAATAACACCTGTGTACAAGGCTAATAGATCATACGTAGAGAGGCCACCGCTTCTAGAAGAAATGCACGACTATGTTACAACGCAATACAACTCGATTAATGCTTGCGGAGTTGAAACTGACGATGTGGTTGCAAGGTATTGGTACGAAATATCATCTGTGGTCGGCCGAGAAAGTGTTATGATTGTAACACTAGACAAAGATTACAAACAATTTCCTTGTTTATATTACAACTATCATCATCAACACTCCAAGGTAATACAAATCTCAGAATCTGAGGCACGTTATAATTTCTACGAACAAATGATTGCAGGAGATACTGCAGACAACGTTAATTATTTTTCGGGAAAAGGAGTTAAATTTGCACAAAAGTATTTTGCAGATTGCGATACTGATTTTCAATATCGAAAAAAGTTGTTTATATTATTCAAAAAAAAATATAAATCGAAAGCAAAAGAAAAATACGCAGAGTGTTATAATTTACTAAAACTACGAACGAAATGAAATTATCAGTAAGCAAAATATTACCTAACCCTGAAAACCCTAGAATAATCAAAGACTATAAATTTGATAAATTAGTAAGAAGCATAAGAGATTTTCCTGAAATGCTAAAACTAAGGCCGATTATTATAAATAAAGACAATGTAGTTCTAGGCGGTAATATGAGGCTCAAAGCAGCAATAGAGGCAGGTATAAAAGAAGTCGAAGTAAAAGTTGCAGATTTATCTAGCGAAAAAGAAAAAGAATTCGTTATAAAAGATAACAGCAACTTTGGTGAGTGGGATTGGGACATACTTGCTAACGAATAGGATGCAGAAGAACTTAAACAATGGGGACTAGATATTCCTAAATGGGAAGATACATCGTTCGATAGCAAGGTAGAAGATACAGGCGAGTATGATTACCCTGACGAAAACATACAAAGCAGCCACGTCAAAATGGTACAGTTATTTTTAAACACAGAAACTGAGCCTAACTTTCGTAAGTGGGAATTGTATTTGAGAAAAAAATTCTCTACAGATAACCTGACTGACACAATATATAAAGTTGTTGAGGAATTATATAAACAATATAACAATGACAACACAACACAATCTTAAACCTAGAATCTCAGACGAAAAAGCGCAAAAACTTGCAGGAACTTTATTAACTGAAAGCGACTACAATTTACTAGTCACCTATGATGCTGATGTATATTGTTCCGAAACAAAGCGTTGTATAGCAAAATTTAGAAAAAAAATAATACCTCGTAATGTTGCAATCAACGCATATAACAGCTTAAAAAAAGCAGCAAAACCTACAAACAACCGGCCTTATTCCGGTGGCGAATTTAATGAAAAGGGACACACAACACATTACAACGTAAAAAAAGACGGCACAAGATCACAAACTAGCGTATCTTTAACGAGTGTTAATAGTGGGATAATAGGTTACTTTGATCGCAACTCAAGGTTTCCTTATTGTAGGCAAACGGCTTTTAATGAAAAAGAATTTGACAAATTTAAAAAGGCGTATCCTATTATAAAACTCGTAGACACAAAATACAAGGAGTTAATGCCTGAACATTACGCTTTACAAAGAGGCCTCGCAGATAGCACAACACAAGATTTTGTGATACGAGATACTTCTTTTACTACAGTTACTGTAAATTCTAATTGGCAAACAGCGGTGCATACAGACAAAGGCGACTATGAAAAAGGTTTCGGTAATTTAGTTGCGCTACGTGACGGTAGGTTTACAGGCGGATATTTTGTTATTCCGAAATGGGGTGTAGCTTTTGATTTGCAAAACTGCGATCTGCTTCTTACTGATGTTCATCAATGGCACGGTAATACGCCTATAGTTAAAATAGATGAAAACGCCAAAAGGGTATCGCTTGTAATGTACTACCGGCACAATATGCAATATTGTAGCACAGCCGATCAAGAGGCTGAAATTGCAAAACGCAGAGAAAAAGGAAACGCGATAAATTGATGCTAACTTTTCAGGAGTTCTCGAAACAAATAATCGAAACAGGCGACATAGACCCTGATTATATTTTTATACGACGCACTTGTCAAGAGTACAAATGGACAAAAAAACAAATGTTCAAATGGATTTTGCATAAACTTGTAATATACGACAGCTACTCAGAACTAGAAGTCATTCTAAAAAAAAATACAATCGACAAAGTTAAGTACGGTACAGAGCGTAGAAAGTCTAAAAGATTCGCGCAAGATTATTTGAATAATATAAATCGTGCTTTTATTGGAACTGATATAGATGAATTTTTTACACAGCGCGGTGACGTTGTATTTGATAAAATAAGGTCGATAAAAGGTTTCGGAAGTTGGGCAGCTTGGAAGTTTATGGATTTGATGAGTTGCTGCTACGGACTAGACATTGATTTCGACTCAATAGACTTTAGAGAAGCATATACATTTCCGCTTAAAGGATTATTAATGATAAATAATTACCCTGAGGATGTTAAGCTGTTGAAAGACACAAATCTGTACAATAAATTAATAGACAATACCTTGCTGATGCTTACAGGTTTCAATGATTTAAAATCACCGCACAATAACAACAAAGGACTTAGAATAAACGAGGTCGAAACTTTGCTTTGTAAGTATCATTCTTATCGCCACAATAAATATAAAGTAGGTCAAGACATAGAACACTTAAAAAAAAGAGCTAAAGAATGTACAATATAGTTGGCGCAGGCCTCGCAGGTAGTATGCTTGCAAAAAGTTTTGATAATCACGACATTGAATATAGAATATTCGAGGCACAACTGCCCTTTGCTGCTTCTAAAATAAGTGAAAATTTATTTTCTGACACTTGGCTTAAAGACGTTTCATACATCAAAGATTCTCTTGATTGGATACACGACAATTATAAAGTTGAAGATCGATGTTTTTTCACGTATCAAAACTTAGATGAGCAGAAAAAAAAGTTAAAATATTTGTACCACTTGCCTATACCAGAAGTTTTGAAAACCGGCTGCATTGCAGAAGAAGTTTTAGAGGCTACGAAAGAGGGCGTTAGAACTGCGCAAAATTTTTACAAGGGTATGAACATAATCTGCGCAGGCTTACAAGCTAAAAAGCTATTTAAATTGCCTCATTTAGACGCTTTGACAGGTCACGGATTCTTTATGCGTGAGTCTAAATTACGATTATCAGGTGTTCTTGGTGGGCGTAGCGGGCGATATGAAAATTATATAAATACTTTTCGGCCTTACACACACGAGAAAATAATGCGTTGGCACGATGGCTACATATGGTACGGCGATAGCACAGCTATTAAACACAATAACTATATAAAAAAACAAAATTATTATATTAGCGAAAGTAAAAAACGCTTAAAAAAACTAGGCATAACTGAACCTGACCATATAGTATTCGGCGCAAGGCCTATGAATATAAAAAATAAAAGAGGCGGTATGTTAGTTAAAATTAATAGCAATAACATAATATTAAACGGCGGTTGGAAAGACGGCTTAGTAATATACCCTTATTTAATATCTCAAATATACAAATGGCTAAAAAAATAATAGCAATAGGCGGCGAGCCAGCTACAGGCAAAACGACTCTTATGAGAGAAATAATTAAAGATTTGATGCCGCTAAATACTTTTAAATATCGCTTAGTAAGAGGCCTGTACGATCGAAAAAAAAATTTATACGTTATAGGTATATATGACGAGTCTTTGTTCAGCGGGACAGATAAGTTGTCAATGGCGGTACAGCCGCAATTTTTACAACTAGTCAAAGAAGTTCAGAACGGCACTTTTATTTTCGAGGGTGATAGGTTATTCAACGCAAGCTTATTCTACGAAATAAACTGCGAGAAAATCGTTTTAACAGCAGATGAACACATTAAGGCACAAAGGCATATAAACCGAAAAGATAGTCAAACAGAAAGCTTTAAAAAGTCTAAAGACACAAAAATAAATAATATAATAAATAAATTTGACGTAACTTTATTCGACCACAATACAGAAAACCACACAAAAATAGTTAAGGACTATGTTTTAAAACTAATCGAAAAATGAACAAAAGTGAACATAAAAAAAAGGCGCTGCTAGAAGCTTTAGAAAAATCTCTCGGCGTAGTTACTACAGCTTGTCGTCAAGTAGGTATCGGAAGAACTATGTTTTACAAGTATATGAAAGATGATGAATTTAGAGCTGAGGTTGAAAGCATATCTGATATAGCTTTAGATTTCGCAGAGAGTCAACTGCACAAACAAATACAATCAGGCAATACCGCCGCAACAATATTTTATTTAAAAACGAAAGGCAAAAAAAGAGGCTATTACGAACGCCAAGAATTAACAGGCTCTGTCGGAATGCCGAATAATATAAAAATAGAGATTGTTAGAAACAAAAATACAGACTAACGTAGTTTGCGATCACTTACTAGATTCGACAAAAAAAATAACGATTGAACAGGGCGGCACTCGTTCAGGCAAGACTTACAATATACTTATTTGGATTATTTTTTTCTACGCACCTAGCAATAGTAAAAAAGTCATAACAATTTGCCGCAAAACTTTTCCCTCTCTACGTGCTACTGTTATGCGTGATTTTCTTGACATACTAAAAAACTACAATATGTATAGCGAGGATTGTCACAATAAAAGCAGCTCGGAATATTTGCTGTGGAATTGCTTAGTAGAATTTATATCTCTTGACGAGCCGAAAAAAGTTAGAGGCCGAAAGCGTGATTTGCTTTTTATCAACGAGGCTAACGATTTAACATTTGAAGATTGGCAGCAGTTGCTTTTCAGAACAAAAGAAAAAATTATATTAGACTACAACCCATCTGATGAGTTTCATTGGATTTACGACCAAGTTAAAACTAGAGACGATGCTGATTTCTACATTACAACTTTCAACGACAATCCTTTTTTAGAACAATCTATAAAAGACGAAATTAAAAGGCTCAAAGATACAGACGATAACTATTGGCAAATTTACGGATTAGGACAAATAGGCAAAGCAAGGAGTCTAATATTTGCATCGCATATCTGCGAAACAATACCGCAAGAAGCTACATTCTTGTCATACGGTATGGATTTTGGTTATACAAATGACCCAACAACTTTGATAGGTATTTGGAAGTTCGACACTAGCCTATACTTTAAAGAGTTTATATACCGTACAGGAATGACGAATCAAGACATCGCGAAACAACTCGAAGCAATCGGCCTAGGCAGGAGAGATGAAATTTTTGCTGATAGCGCAGAGCCGAAATCTGTAGAAGAAATATATAGATTCGGTTGGAATATAAAACTAGCAACTAAAGGTCGAGACTCGATTAATATAGGTATTGATACGCTAAAACGCTACAAATTATTCGTAACGAGAGACAGTATAAATACAATCAAAGAATTTCGAAATTACAAATGGCAAGAAGATAAGAACGGCAATATTTTGAACAAGCCTGTTGATATGAATAACCACAGCATCGATGCAATAAGATACGGAACGTACAATAAATTGTCTAGACCTAATTACGGAAAATATGCAATTCGATAAAAAAAATTTTGCTAATAAAAAAAGTATTTAGATATTAGCTCAAAATTATGACAATTATGGAAAATTTTATTTACAATGTTTTTTATTCTGATGGTGTTACTGTAGTAGATACATTTAATGCTCAAAACCTTAAAGACGCTAAACGTATAGCCAAAGAAAGGTCAAAATATATAAACTATAAAACTTCTTATTATACTATAAGTAGAGTTTACGAAAGAGGTATAAAAGCATCAAGCGGTATAACTTACAAAAATATTTAGAAACAACAATTATGGCAGATTTAAAACAAGAGTT
>Ga0181392_1000571_pt1 | contig 14109 bp, 17 predicted proteins | sample 15SPOviralmetaG_FD_130083 | JGI IMG/M metagenome (GOLD analysis project Ga0181392, IMG submission 130083) | Marine viral communities from the oligotrophic San Pedro Time Series (SPOT) site, San Pedro Channel, CA, USA - 15 SPOT_SRF_2010-09-15 | ecosystem: Environmental > Aquatic > Marine > Strait... | reverse complement strand
GATAATACAAGAACCACAACTTGTTCTTTGCTTTTGCTGATTAAATACTCTGTTGTATATCTTAAGTAATCTGTTTTGGTCATCTTGCCTAATCACATTTGCCTTCTTATTAAACCAGTCAGATAAATAAGTATGCTCCTCTTGTGTTAAACAGTTTACATTTCTTCTTTTTAGAATAGGAATTGCATTCATCTTCTCCTTTCGTTCATCACAACCACAATCCTCACCAGCAATAAACTTTACTGCTTTCTTAATTCCTGTAGCTTCGGTAACCTTCTCAACTAAATCTCCTAGTCCAATAGTGTTCTCCTTGTTAAACTTCTTCTTCCATTGCTTGTACTCTTTAGTACGCTTGTCTTTAGGTTCTTTCATAGTATTATATTTTATCGTAATCTTTATTGTAAAAATCTTCTACATCCTCACTAAACTTCTCTTGTATAATCTCTCTGTGATTTCTTATTGTATTGTAGATGCTAGACCTTCCTATGCCTAATTCCTTTACCAGCTTATCTAATGATAAACCTGTAGTGAAATAAGCAATACATAAATTCTTATTATAGAAATCCCAAGTGTTTATCTCATCTAGTATTCTATTATAAATCTTTGTAAATGCTTCTTGCTCTTCCATATCCATACCAGCATAATAAGCTGGAGTCTCAGTTAGAGCATCTACTTCATCATTATCCATTATCTCAAAGAACGTATACTTGCCTCTTGTCCTCTTGTAATCTATATACATAGACTTCAATGTTAAATAGATGTAAAATCTATTTGCAGACTCGTCATCATACATTACATTCTTTCCTTCCTTGACTAATCTGTCTATTCGCAGATACATCTGCTGGACAATATCTTCTGCCATACTAGGGTTACACCCCATATTAAGAACCATCTTTAACCATAAAGTATGATTCCTAGCCACCTTTTCTAATACATTCATATACTTTTTATAAAAACTTCAACTCTCGGTCTCTCTCTATCTATCTCTGTCGGCATTATTGTTTCTGTCTTTATAAAATCATCATTGTCATCTTCCCAGCATTCTAGCTGTGTTATAGCATCCATTAGATATTTAGATGTGATACTGATTACATTCATCTTATCTAATTTTCTTCTTGATGCTTTGTACACTCTATAGGTTACTTCTACAGGTGTATCTATTATGACTCCTTCTAATTGTTTTCTTACTATTTCTAAATACTTTTTCTTAACCTCATTATTAGTATAATGATATAGATTTCTATATGTATTTAGGTTTATAGAAATCTTTTTGTCCTTGCTCTTAACTCTTGATAGAGTAACATATAAAGGACAGGTTACTTTAATCATAAGGTATTTCTTTATGCTTTATATCTATACCTTGTAATGGGTTATAAAGGTTACCTACTAATATAGGATAACCATAATCGTTTACTTTAAAGCTAAATGTATCAAAAGGAAAACCTCTACTCCTTCTGCATCTAACTGTAATCTGCTCATGATGAACAGTATTAACTTCTAATTCTATTTGTGTTTCTGCTTTCTTTTCTAGCAAACTACCTAAGTGTCCTGTTGGTTTAGATGAACCATAGTTGGAATGTATAATTGTAATGATATGACAATTAAAGTTAGCTGTCCATTCCATTAACTTCTGTACTACGTTGTTACTTTCTTCAAGGTTGTTTACATCACTAATTAAATCAGCAACACCATCTATTATTACAATACCAGCTTTACCTTCTTCTACTCTTTCTCTTAACCAATACTCTATAAATTCTAATCTAGTTTTATACCCTATGGTTCTTAATGTAAAAGTCTGATAATTGTCATCTTGTTTTGTATTGTTCATATCTAGTACTCTTCTAAATACTTTTTGACAATGCCATTTACCTTGCTCTGTATCAAAGTGTAATAACTTTCTATCTCCTCTATGTCCTTTAATATCTCCTCCAAACTTGTTGTTACCTGCTAGGTAAACAGAAGCTAGTAAACTAACAAAGAATGTCTTCTTAGTTTTAGGTGGTGCTTGTACAAAGCTAAAGTTTCCATAAGTACCAATAGGTACTGGATATGATTTTACACCATCTTTAGTTGTAAAGCTTTTTTCTCCTATAGATAATGCTATGGGTGGGTATACTATCTTTTCAGTTGTATCTAGGATGCAATCTTGTTCAACTACTTCCATTACTAAATTGTTTATTGTTCTTTCTTCTAATGTCATATAATAAAAAAGGGAGGGTTATTAGCCCTCCCTATTAATTAAAATGGTAAATCGTTGCTAGTGGAAGCAACAGTTTCTTTTTTCACTTCATCCTTCTCTGCTACTACGCAGCTTCCGTTTGTCCAAACTACTTTTCCGTTGCCAATGTAGACTTTGTCTTTCTTAGCTTCTCTTTCTTCTTTTGTTTGGCTGTCAAATAAAGAAACATTTTGACCAAATTGGTTAGTCTCATCATTCACAGATATTGTGAAATTATAGTAGACTCCTTTTTTACCTTCTACAAATTTTTCTTTTGGTAAGTTTTGTAGATTCATACTTACGTTAATTAAACTACTCATATATATTAAATTTAATGGTTATAATAAATTAAAGTCTTTAGTCTTTGTGCTAAAGCTTTTCTCTTTTCCGTGTGTATTAGTTACATCTGCATCCTTTGTGTCGTCTATTAATAATAAACCATTCAAGGCATACTTCCTTGCATAAGAACTAGATGAACCAAATGACTGTGATATGTCCATACCCTTTCTATTAGGGTCAATACCAGCTTGTGCTGTTGATTCCATTTTACCGTCAGGGCAATGTAAGACTGCTCTAGCTTGTACATAAGGAATACCACATACTTCTTTTACTTCGTCAGTAATCATTAAAGACAAACCATACTTTGCAAGCAAAGGTTTTACTGACTCTAGTATGTCTTCACAACTCCTATAGTTGTATTTACCAAAGTTGTTTCTTTGGTTCTTAGGAGCTTTAAGCTCCGTTTGTAAGAGAACTACTCTCTCATGAAATGTGTACTCTGTTTTCATTATTATTTATTTGTTTATTAAATTTATCTTGCCACTTTGACAAGTTATCTTCTAACTCTCTGTTTTCTAGTCTTAATGTGTTGACATGAAAATAGATTTCTGTTAATGCTGTTTTGCATTTTTTCTTATTACTATTGTTCTTAAGAAAGTATTCACTAAGTATTTGAAAGTTCTTGTGAAAGTTTATCTCTTGCATTCTCATTGAAATAATTTATTTCTTATTTCATTTATATATTCATCAGTACATTCTCCTGTAAGTAATTCAAAGATGTAAGATTCTAGTTGCAAGTTCTCTTGCTCTAAGTTATGCACTCTGTTTTGTAGTGTTTTAATCCTTAGATTTTTGTAGGTTATTAAGTCTTCCATTGTTTATTGTTTTTGTAATGATATTAACAAATATAATAATAAATATTTAATAAACAAAAAAAGAGGGAAAAAAATACTCAACGCCCAGTTTCATAAATTCTCCCCTCCTAAAACAAAAAACAATAATAAACAATTTTACCAGATATATAATCCTCTTTCTTTCAAGTCATCAGTATCATAATAAACCATATCTCTGGCAACTGCTATTCTCGTAACGCCCTCAAGTATTAACAATCGGACTAAATCCATGCGCTTTACTGGATTCAATATTTTAATTCTTACAGCTCTACCAACTCTATGTGAGTCTTTACTAGATAAGCCATATTTAGTAGCATAAGATGGAGTTGTGTAGCCAAGTATTATATTAAAGTTTCTTCTAGTTCTTTTAACTATTCTGTCTAAAATGTATACTGGCTGTCTTTCCATAAACTTGTAGCCACTACCTTTTTCATCTGGAGAATCAAATAAACTCCATTGTAAATAATCTAAACCTTCTATGTCTAAATCATCTTGCATATACAAATATAGTAAAAAATAATTAAATAAATAGTTGTTTAGTGAGAAATATTTTTTATAACTTTACGACTTATTAAAAACAAGATAAGTTTTCTTAATAGTTTGTGGTGTAGCCACACAGCGAAACCACAAAACACATAGCATTATAAGTATTCAATACGCTATAATTATGTTCTTTATTCTGAGCTACTTATTTAATCGACTTAAATTTCTCTGCTCCTCTACTACCATAATAAGCAACATAAACTGTAACAAGAAGAGATTTTAACAAGTCTACCCATGAGCCGTCGATATTAAAGTCTATATTAAAGCTATCCAATAATATTAAACATACCATAGATATAGTAAGAAAGATAAGTGTCATAGGTCTGGTATTCTTACTTAACCAACTATCACTAGCCATATCACTAGACCATCTCTTAGATACCTCTTGCATCTCTATAGAATCCATTTCAAGCAGTTTTAACGCCTTTTCTTTATCTTCTGGTGGTAGGGTACTATCTTTATGTATGACGTTCTTTAAAACGCCTAATAAGCCTTGATTCGGCAATGTATCACCTACTAACCCTACAATATCAGAACCTTTGCTAGTTAAGAACTGTCCTAGCTTCGTATCTTTAAACTTCTTTTTACTCATAAGTATAGTCTCCATTTAAGTTGAACGATTAATAGATAAAGGTTTACCTCCTCATAGTTATACTCTTCATCAGCAGGAAAGTAATTAAACCCTATATTTAAACCGTTTGGTAATAATAATATAATTCTAAAATCCATAGTTATTTTTTTCTATAATCCCATCTAGCTTTAGTACCTCTTATATCATAATGAACAAAAGTATCATACAAACCTAAACCACCTTGTAACATCTCACCGTTGCTAATAGCATCTTCTATGTATTGATATAAAAACTCTGTCTTCATACCACTAACAACTATGTCTGCAGCTTTACCTAATAAATGCTGAGACTTAGGAACTCCTCCTACTTTAGCATTATGCTCTGGACTCCTATAAGCACTATTCACTTTGATTGGTTTGTTTAAATAATCTCTCAAGTACTGTAATTGATTAGCTACCTTAACAACATTATGATATACCTCTTCAGGCATCTCTCTACCACACTTCGATTCAAACTCTGATTTACTAAAATTCTTTGTCATTATAATTTATAATTTAATCCTATTTTAATTTCCTTTATTTCTCTACCCCAATACTTTTGCATAGTCAACTCACTAAATACACCTAGTTTACCTAATCTAAAACCAAATACACCACCTGCTGAGTAATCTATCCAATCCCCTTCAACAAAGTTATTGTATGAGTACCTCTTATCTCCACTCATTAACTCATGCTTTCCTAGTACATTACCATATAGATGTACCCAGAACTTCTTTTTGTAATGATAAAAGTCTACTCCTATAACTGCAGCTAAATCAGCAAAGCCACCTATCATAGATAACTGCTCTCTATTATATCTATTAACTACATTTTGAAATACACCGTTTCTATAATCAGCATCACTTGCTGCAATAATTTGACCTTGTTGATTATACCATAGATAATCATAACCTAAACTTTCTTCTGTAAATGGGTCTATCATCTCATATAACTGGTCTGTATGAAATTGATAAGCTAATTCCCACCAAGCATTATCTTCTAAGTATTTCTGTATTGGATTATGACCATAAGCTTTCTCATACGTTCTATAGATACTGCCAACACTTATACTAAACTTCTTTCCTATAGGTAATCTAAGTCTTAGTTCTGCACTCTTATAATCTATATCTACTAATTCATTCTTTTGATATTCAGCTTTAACTAACCAATAGTTAGATAAATACCTTAAGAACATCTCCTTATTCACAAACTCATTTCCTTGTTGTCTACCACTACTGTATTCAACTAAATACTCTAATCCTTTATAAGCACCTATATTACTTCTAGTAGATGCGTTCTTCTCATCTCCATCATAAAACTTGTCTCTATCCTCATACTGGAAGTGAGCTAACTTTCTCCAACCATAAGTAACCATCATGTCAGAAGGATGTCTTTTAGTTGTCTCTATTAAATTGTTGTCTTGTGTTACAATGAATGTTTGAGGTGCTTGTACTGAATTGGTTTGACTATATGCACCATAAAATGTAGAATACTTAAAGGTTTTTTTTAGCCAACCTTCTTTCTTTTCTTGACTGTTTGCGCTTATGCTTACGATAAGAGCGAATAATACTGCTATTAATTTTTTCATCTTTTGGTTTATTTAATAATTTAATTGTTACTGATATAGCAACTCCTCCTAAAGTTGTTGCTAATAAATCCTTGCTATCAAACCCTCCATACCTGATTTCATCATAAGTTTCTTTACCTAAACCTACAACAAAAGAGGTAGCGACTGCTCCTCCTATATTATCAAAAGTGTGGTAACCTGTATAACCTGAAATAGTACCTGCTGCAAAATGTAGAATCTTATCTTCTGGTATTTGAGCAAAACATAGACTTGTTAGAAGCGTTGCTCCAACAAAGAGTCTATATGTTCTATTAAGGTGTCTTTCCAATCTTCAGGTAGTTTTAGGGTTATTCCACTCTCTATTCTTATTTCTTCCTCACCATCATTATATAAAATAATAGTAGGTAAGTACTTTATCTTATTCTTGTTAAACGCATCTTCAGATTTAGACATAAACAATGTCTCTACATTGTAGTCTCTAAAATCTTTTAATGATACTTCTTCTGCAAATCCTGCTGTATACTGAACTATAGATATAGATTCAGTTTGTGCAAAATTAACAGCCGATACAAAAAGGGCAATTACCGTTACAATCCATTTCATCTTTGTTTACTAATTTGATACAATCTCTCATCCATCTTAGCTAAAGATTCTTTTATCTCATTGACATCTTCTTTAACTGTAGACACATCAGAGTCTATTTTTTCGATAGTACTTCTAACTAATTTATCTTTATAGTCAAACTCTATCTTCTGTATTTCTGGTTCAGGTAGTTCCTTAGCCTCTGCAATGTCTGCCTTCAGAGCAAAATACATACTTGCTAAAGAGACAGCAAAACCAACTATCATACCGATAGTCTTAAGGTCTAATGTTACGTTAGTTTCCTCGCTTATCTTCATTACATCTTGTTTTCCTGATATGAAACTCCCATAAAACCATGCATACCTTCACTATCTAAATCAAGTGCATAACTCTTCCATCCATAAGGGTGGTCTATAGTTACGTTTCCGTCTTCGTCAGTCTCTTCTAAGTCTTTCCAAAGTACATCTACATGATATTTTTCTGATAGTACAGGTGCTTTTGTTTCTTCACCTTCTTCATCATACTCGCCTTGCTCTAAAACTATGTTTCCAAGCTTAACAATAGTATGCTTATGTGAAGGAACATCATTGCCATCTTCATCCTTTACACTTGGTAAAGCATTGATTTTAGCTAATGCACTTGCTTCATCTGCGAACTCATATTTGCTAATTTTAATTCCCATTTTCTATTGTGTTAATTGTGTTAATAAATTTGTTATCTCGGTATCTGTCATACCTTCTGTATCGTAAACTCTTAAATCTTTGCATTTTCCATAGAAATCATTGCTATCACTACCCATACTAAATTTAAGTTCATTTAAATTTGCGTGAGTTCCTGAGGTAGAAGAGGATGTTTCGGCTACAGACCCATTTACCCAAAATGAATAATTTCCACTTTTATACTGCATCGCTACTTTATTAAAATTTAATATATTAGCATTGCTATTAAATTCAGATATTCCTTGTACAAAACCCACTAATGTATTATTGTTCTTAAAAAAAATTGTAACTCGATTAGTATTAGTTCCGTCAGATATTGCAATAAATCTAAAATTACTACTATTAGCTAATGCTTGTATTTCAGCATATAATATACCTTGTTCTGAGTTAAATGTACTTGCATCTCCTGCGCTATTACAACTCTCTGCACTTCTAGTAGAACTAATGCTAGATGTAGTTTTTATATAGCTTGTAGCAAAAGAACTCTGTTCAAACTGAGCACCCCATAAATAGATAAAAGAATTACCATCTAAAGGAACTGTGCTTGTTCCATTTGCTGATGCCTGTCTAATTAAAACTGTTCCAGAAGTATCTGTTCCTGCTGTAAACTTAATACTACATCTATACCATCCATTAGGGTATTTCTCTATACTTGGTGTGTGATTAGCATAAGTAATTCCTATTGCACCTGTAGCTAAATTAAAGAATGTTTCTCCAGTACCTCCTCCATTTGAAAAGTTCCCTGTTCTTAAAGCTACAAAGTCCATACTTCCTTTCTTAGCAAACACACTAAATGTGTAATCTTGACCGTCATTAACTAAAACAGACAAAAACCTTTGAGATGTGTCTGTCCCTGTACTTCCATCATCTTTCATCTTAGAAGCATTAACAGTACCATCTGGACTCATGATAGAATCTGCTACAATAGTACTTCTTGTAGAACCCCAACTAGAAAATAACTCGCTAAAGCCTAAAGCATTCGTAGATGCTGGTTCTAATAATAAACAAGGGCAACTATCAGGATTTCCATTAGATAAATCATAATGTAATCTAGGTAAATTACTAGCAGATGTTTCCCATAAACCGTCTTTGTTTAATCTATAAGCAGTAGAACTTCTTGCAAAAGTAAAATCTCCAACACCTGATTCTGGCATTATGGAGTAAACTTTTGTGGCTTTTACACCAGAAGGTATCATTGCTAAATTAGGTTGCTCCATTAACTTGTTATTTTAGTTAATAATATATCTACTTCTGAATCTGTCATCTCTTTAGTGTTATATACTCTTATATCTCGTATCTTGCCATAGAAATCTTCTGCACCATTTCCTCTATCAAATTGCAGTGTGTTTAATGTGTTTGCAGAAAATGTTGCACCGCTTGAATCAGTTGCTACCTTAATTCCATTTACAAATAAACTAAAATCGTTTGCTTTATACTGAAGTGCTACTTTTGTATTATTTGTAATATCTAAAGAAGTATATTGTAAAATTGCTTGATTTCCTCCTGCTCCTATATTTGTAACTGTTGCCCATATAGCATTACTAATAGTTAAGTATTGTATTCGAACAGTATTAGATGTAGTTCCGTCATTAATAGCTATTGTTCTATTTGTTAAATCATCTGCAAGTGCAGCTATTTCACAATATAATATTCCCTCCTCACTTGGTAGAATAGAAGATGTACCTGCACCATTACAGGTTTCGCCACTTCGAGTCTGTGTGCTTCCGTTTGTTGGTATGTGGCTTGTTGCGTATGATTGCTGTTCAATTTGTAGTCCGTATATTAAAACACCATTAGTTCCATCAACTGTTGCTGATAGATTACCCTTAGCGTCAGAAATACCCAAACCTGAGCCACCTGTAAAAGATATTGCACTTCCTGTTGTATATGTTATTCTATACCAATCATTAGGAAAAGCAGTTATTGTTCCTGTAGGTGTTGCGCCACTTCCTGCTACAACCTGAATACTTTCATCAGATAAATCAAAATATATTGTTCCATTTGATGACCCACTTGCAATATATAACCACACTATATTTCTACCATCTGCTTTTACAAATGCACTTATAGTATGTATTGATGAACTACTTGTTAATGAGTCATAAATATAAGCAAAAGCAGAAGCTGAAGAAACAACCATTTTAGAAGCGTTGTTTAGATTTTCAGGGCTAATACCTGCGTTTTCTGTTATTGTAACATCAGCTTTATTCCAATTAGATTGTGTATAATCGTTACTATAAGGAAATAAGTTTGTGCTTTGTGGCTCTAATAAAAGTGATGGCTTTGTGTTTACTAAACCCCCCTCTATTTCATAATTTAATCTTGCTCTGTCGCCTGTTACTTCTTTAACAGATACGTTATCAATAGAGCCTGTAAAACTGTTACTTGAGCCAAAAATTATATTGTTGTTACCCCCACTTCTATCTACTAAAACTAAATAATCACCAATAGCATTTGCTGTAACATTTATAGTACCTACTGATTGATTACCGCCACTATATACATTTAAAGTTCCGCTTGTGTAATTCGTAATAGAAAATGTTACTTTTACTGTTCCTGATTGTGTACCTATATTTTGATATAAAGAAACCCCTGTTGCACTTGAAAAATTCGCTTTACCACCTAATATAGTTGTTCCTGTACCCTTAGTCCAATTACTGTCTGTATCGAAACTACCATTCGTAATTAATTCACTACCATAATAACCTACTCTTTCTATTAAACCCTCACTATTCACACGAGTAGCATCCGAATCTCTATTAAAGTCAAAATCAGCATCCGTTGAGTTAGGAAATACAGAATGTACTTTGCCTGAACTAACTGCTGAGGGAATCATAAATAAACTTGGTATATCCATATCTTATAAATTATCTATTACTTTTTTAACTTCGTTTAATGCTTCTACTGTAAAGGATGCTGTTCTTGTTACAAAGTTGTTATATATTGATGATGCTGTTACGCCTGTTAGTTGCATAAGTTGTGATTCGCTTAATGCTTCGTTATATACTGCTACTCCTTTTACTTTTCCGTAGAAATTTTCTGCATCATCGCCTCTGTCAAATGCAAATTCATTCAAACCACTTGGCACAGCACCACTTGTATCTGTTGAAAGTAGCACTCCATTTGAATAAATCTTAAAATCATTAGCTTTATATGAAACAGCTAATTTTGTTCCATCTGTAATTGTTGCAATAGTTTTTGTTGTATTCATTGTAACTGAACCTCCACTTACCACTACAAATTGAATTTGTGTACCATTAGACAAAAAAGCAACCCCTACTCTATTGCTTGTAGTCCCGTCGCTTAATGAAATTTGTCTATCAGTATTTGCACCATTAAACGCTTGTATCTCTGCATATAAAACACCCTCTGTGCTATTTACACTTGGTTTAGAATTGTTACAAGTTTCAGCAGCTCTTGTGATAGTTGTTCCTGCTGTGGGTATTAGAGAAGTCGCATAGCTGTTAGCATTTTCTACTTGCGCACCCCAAATATATACATCACTTGCATAAGCATCCCCCTCGTTGTTTATACCTGTGTTTCCTGATGATTGTGCGTGTTCTATATTGTATCTTTCCCATCTGTTAGTTGCTGTAAAAACAGTATGACCTGATGGACTATATAATGAAAACTGATTGTCATTGTTTACATCTACTGCTTTCACATATACACTTACACTTTTAGAGCTACCTGTATAAAAAGATAAGAAAGTACCACTTTGTGCAGCATTTTGTATTCTATAAACACCCATTGTTCCATCAGGTGCTTCTATATCACTCACATAAGTTAATACTGAATTTGTGCCTTTTAAATAATCTCCACTATCTACACCTGCTTGTATATCGTATGAAAACTTAGCAAGATTCGTAGAACTCGGCTCTAAAAGTAAATGTGGTGTATCTTCTACTACTCCATTTGTTATATCGTAACTTAATCTTGGTCTATCGCCTTGCACTTCTACTACGCTTACATCTGTAATACTTCCTACAAAATTATTGTCATTATCTTCTATTTGTACGTTTCCGTTAGCTGATGAATTAGCAGTAATAATGCCTGAATGTACGCCTGTAGATGTTGCTGTAATTTCATCAACACCTGCCATACCACCAAAACGTAATGAAACTTGACCTGCACTTATGCTTAAAACATTAAAAGATAGTTTGTAGGTTTTACCATTTGTTATACCTGCACTACTTGAACAAGCTCTGTTTGATGACCCAGCTGTGGTAAAATTTAATCTATTGTCTCCATAAGACCAACCTGTTTCTAAAGTCCATCTATCATTAGGGTCAACTTGTTTTACTGATATGTTGTCTACTTTTAAAACTGCATCTCCTAAACCTCTAATACTTAATTGCGTGTGATTTTGTGCAGCAACTTGGTATAATGTGTGTGTTCCATTACCTGTATAACCTCCTGATATTGTATTCCCCCCACCTTGTCTAAACTCTATTCTTATATTTCCTTGTTCGTAATCAGATATAGTAAAAACAACTTTATATGTTTTATTTTGTACAAAAGATATGTTTTGTGTTAATCTGCCTGTTGCACCACCACTAAAATTAGCTATTGCTTTTCCGTTGTTTATACTCCAACCTGTAGGTAATACCCAATCACTATTAGTAGAAAAACCTCCGTTAGTTACTAACTCGCTTCCTAATTCACTAAAGTTTCCGTTTTGTACTAACTCACTTGAGAAATATCCTACTTCTTCTATTAAGCCATCTTTGTTGATTCTGGTTGCGCCTGTACTTCTATCGAATTGGAAATCGCCTTTACCATTATTAGGTAAAACTGAATGTAGCTTAGAATCGCTTACAGCACTTGGTATTTGTAATAAACTTGGTATCATAATATATAATTGTTTATATCGGATTCTACATTGTATTCTTCTACTAAACCTAAATAGCTTAATCTATTGTAATAATTCATATATAGTTCGTGGTTGTTGTAGCCTGTTAGTTTCTCTAATTCTAAGTCAGTAAGTGCTTCTTTAAATACTGCTACCATTTTAGCATTTCCGTAGAAGTCTGTTCCCCCACTTCCTGCTGAAGAAAAAGCTAGCACATTAAGCCCACTTGGTACTGCGCCACTTGTATCAGTAAATACTTCACTACCATTTAGCCATATAGCAAAATCATTTAGCTTGTACTTAATAGCTATTTTTTTAAAACTTGTAATATCTGGCACAGTAAAATTTTGATTTAAAGTGTTTGTTCCTCCAGAGGTTACTCTGCCTCTCATTGTATTAGATGCACTCCATTTAAAAATTACTACTCTATTTGTGCCTGTACCATCTGAAATTGATATACCGTCTATTTCTGAATCATCTGCGAAAGCCTTTATTTCTGCATATAGCACTCCCTCACTATCATTAAATAAGTCGCTGTTTCCTGCATTGTTTGCTGCATCTGCACTACGAGTAACTGCACTTCCTGAAGTGTGTATTAGAGATGTTGGGTAGCTTCCTTGTTCTACTTGAAACCCCCAAATTAAAACATCAGCAGATTGAACAGTACTTATACCACCTCTCAAACTAAAACCTGCAAATGTTTCAGCAAACCCATTTCTATCTAATTCAACTCTTTGCCATTGATTAGTAACAGTAAACTCGCTATCGTCTCCACCGTGTTGCCATAATAGCTTTTGCTCTTGACCATTTGTACTTTTAACATAAGCAGAATAATAGTAATCTGTCTGTGAAGCAAAAGAACTATATCTTATATGTGACCTATCAGTTGTCGTTGTACCGCCATTTAGATTAAATTGTAACCTTGTTGCATTTTGAGTCCCATCAGGAGATATAGCATAATTTGATGTTACAATAGGAGCTGCAGCTGTTCCTGCGCCAAGTAAAGTCCAAACACTCTGAGTAAAATCTTGACTGTAAGTAATTACGTTTTGTCTGCTTGGCTCAAGCAAGATACTCGGCTCTCCGTTTGTGTAATCTATTCTTGGTATGTCTAATCTGTCTGTTGTTTTTAGATAGTCTTTTGGTTGGTCGCCTTTTACTAATTGTGCGCCCCATACGTAAAAATTATCTCCCGCTGTCCAACTTGACGTAGCGCTTCTTGATGCAGTTGCAGTTGAAACACCACTAATATACACCTGTAAAGTCGTACTTAATGTAGTTACTTTAGTAGTGCATCTATACCAACCATTACCAAAGTCCTCTATTGATGAAGTATGCCCACCATCTTGTATAGCTATATTGCCATCTTGTAAGTCAAAGTTAGTTCTTGGGTTTCCTGTAACTTGACCTGAACCGTTAAATAATTGCACATACCTAACACTTCCTTTTTTAGCAAAAAAACTAATAACATAATCAACATTTAAAGATGCCAAAAAACTATCTTGTACAGCGATAAGCGATGTACTCGTAGATGTTGCTGAAAATTCATCAGCGTTTTGTCTGCCATCAGGCGATACTATTTGATTTGCTGTAACAGTAGTGTTTGTTAGTTTATTCCATACTGAATTATTAAAATCTTCAGAGTAACTTACTAAATTATAAGGCACATCTTCTATAAGATAATCTTCGTTTACTCTTGTTCCTGTTGAGTTTCTGTCAAAGTCAAAGTCGGCATCTGTTTGTAGTTCTATTTTTATGTTTTTAAAATAACCAACCCCTGAAGTATTATAAGCGTATAATCTAATTTTAGTTTGCGTTGGTTGCACAACCTTACTAAATGTTGTCTC
>Ga0181392_1000569_pt1 | contig 14135 bp, 28 predicted proteins | sample 15SPOviralmetaG_FD_130083 | JGI IMG/M metagenome (GOLD analysis project Ga0181392, IMG submission 130083) | Marine viral communities from the oligotrophic San Pedro Time Series (SPOT) site, San Pedro Channel, CA, USA - 15 SPOT_SRF_2010-09-15 | ecosystem: Environmental > Aquatic > Marine > Strait... | reverse complement strand
TGTGCACCAATTAATGCAACAAATGCCATGGACATTAACACACCGAATACATACAACTCAAACATTCATCTCACTCCAATCAAAGTTAGGGTCATCTTGAAGAGACACCCAACGACCATCAAACCGTTTATTAGACTGTGGACCCTCTGTCTTTTCGAGAGAGCGCAGCATCATCTTGGCACCACGCACCTCTTCGACAATCCACTCAGAACCATGCTGTTGAATGCGGTTCTTGCCGTGGCGAGTCTTACCAGTTAGAATTACCTTATCCATTGTACATCTTCTTTGCAAAAACCCAACTACCATCTTCCAGAAGAAGTTTAATATCAGGCTGTTGACCATAACCCAGACGACGATCAACAACTTTTAAACCGTTGACTGTCTTGGCACCCCACATCTCATTCAAGTGCTGTTCCATACTCTTGCGAAATTTAGTCATCTCAACCACCAATCTTCATTTTGCTGTTCTTCTTAACGAAGGCTTTCCACTTTTTCCGAATCTCTTTTTCGGTCCCTTTAAAAACAACATTCTTTTTCATCACGAATCACTCTCTCTCATCAACTTACATACTTAATATAATGCATCTCATAACAAATGTCAAGCACTTTTTTAACTTTTTTTAACTTTTTTTACCTGATGGTGGTGCATCTACTGCTTCCCAGTTTTCACCGTGTGGACCAAGACAGGCAGAAACGTGGTCTTTTTCAGGCATAGTGAGAATGATAACCCATGTACCTGTTTTTTCGTTGTAGTGAAGTTCGACTATACCTGACATATCAGCCATCATACCCCAACCACGTTTAACCTCACCGTATTGTTTTACAGCGATTTCTTTAAATTCGCTATAAGGCATACAGGTCATTTGACCCATAGGTGTATCTCTGCTATATACGTCTGGTGATTGAGCGGTAGCAGTACTAGCTGCTGTTAGGAAACAAAGACTCATTAGTGTGAATAAGATCGTTCTCATCGTAGTAACCCTTAATAGCGTCGATCAAACCAGCAATGTTATCGTCCCTCTTGCCGTAAAAGGTCTGTGGTTCATCCTGATCGACTCCTATGACTACAGCGAAACGATCCACAGGTATTCCAGTCAACTCTTCAAACATGATACAATATGCGGTGCATTGGTAGAAGTAACTATCAATCCATTCTCGCTTTTTGGGTTTGCGAGAGGTCTTGAAATCAACAACTGCCAACTTACCATTCCATTCTGCAATTAGATCTACACGACCAGCAATGCCAAGGTATTTAGAATACAGAGGCAACTCTTGACCATATACTGTTCCGACATTCTCATCTAGCAGCGGTTGCATAGATAAGAACATTTCTTTGTCTGCCGGTGAGCGAATATCTAATTGCTCGTTATTTATATAATCTTCACACACCTTATGAATGCGGGTGCCACGATATGACGCAACGCCAGAGATACGATTTGCTTCTTTTTCACCAACCTTTGCTCGCCATTCAGAAATGCCTTGACGTGATAAACGACTGAGAACCGTAGTGATAGATGGCATGGGTCCGTCAGGAGTTTTATACACTCTCCCAACGGACGTAGTGACAGCCTCCAGTTCAGAGACTTCTACTGGTTTATGGACGAACATTATGATAGAATCTGAAAATCTGAATTGGAAGTATACAAATCGATTTCGTTATCTGTAACCACCAGATAATCGTCTTGATTTGCTTGCGGCATAATCGGGTCGATATCCATGATATGCTCCATGAAACTGATATCATCCAACATATGCGTAGGTGAACCACCGCCCATAATGACATCATCCCTTTCATAATATGGTGTGTATCCACGAACATCATGGATGGTCAGTTCAGGCAGTGGTTGCGAGGTATATGTTGGTAACACCTTCGCCAACTTCTCGCCCTGTAGACCAGAGAAGTTTACCACAGCCTGAACTGCTTGTGTGTATTCATAACGATCACTACAAACCATGTTATACAATTCATTCAAGTCACGCATTTTTTTTCTCCTATACGATACCACTTCTGACTTTAGAAATGATATACTCTTTGACTAATTTGCTTCTTACGATATCGTCTTCTTCAAACTCAATAGATGTGAACCCTTTCATTCTACTAAGAATCTGCATGAATGTCAAGACCCCTTTTCGATCTTCGTCACGCACCAAGTCGCTTTGTCTAAAATCACCACAGAAGATGATACGACTGTTATCACCAAGGCGAGTGATGATAGAATCGAGTTCGTGGAAGGTCAGATTCTGACACTCATCAACGATAACTGTTGTGTTACTCATTGTGATACCACGAACGAATGAAGTTGTAACGAAGTCGATCATACCACGACCCTTTAGAACTTCATAGGCATCACCACGACCGAATAACTCAGAACAGATATTCGAATATGGTGCTTCGTATACTTTTGACTTTTCCTTTTGATTACCAGGTAGATAGCCCATATCTCTGGTTGGAACTACGGATCGGACGATTGTGACACTTCTTTGGTCACCATATCCTTCGAGAATGTCTGACAGCGCAAGGTATAGCGATATGAATGTTTTACCTGTACCCGCTAAACCGTGTAAGAGAAGATTATATCCATCATCGAAGTCTAAGAAAACCTTATCTTGGTTCTGTGTCTTCGCCTGAATATTTCGGATCTTCAGTGAACTATTTTTCGCTTGCTGCTGTTCTTTTCGAAGTTGTCTCCTTTGTCGCTTTGTTAATACTTTGTTATTAAACGAAGTAACATTGTCGTTTTGATAGTCGTCGTAACCGAGTTGCAGGGACATTGATTGTTCCTTTTTTTATGAAGGTTAAATTGAAATCACCCTTTCGCCGCTCTTGATTTCCTCCATTTTTCGACTGCTTGTCTTGTCTTTACCTCCTTCGTTGACTGTTTGGAACCCATAGAGGCTGCGAGTTCGCTGCCAGGATGTGCTTCTGCGGTCTTCTGCATAACTTCACCCCATCCAGCATCATTACGAATTCCGCCGACTCCTGAAACAATATTCAGTGAGCGGAGAACTGGTTGTACTTTTGGATTAGCTTCGAGGTACTTTTCTTTCTCAGAGAATGACATGAAGTCATCCCATTCCATGCCTGTCTCAGTATGGTAGAATGTATATTCTGGCATAAGTCCTCCTTGACTCTATTTATCATATATCAGTGTTCGTAAAACCATTGGCCATTCCATAATCCATGTTATTACTTGCTCAATGATGTTCATAAATGTTATTTCATCTGTATACTTTGAAGTGCCAAGATTCATAGCAATCAGTATAAGAAAGCAGTGGAAGAGGGCGAATATCGAGCCTATAGCCATGTAGAGATATAGACAAGAAACAAAAAATTCAAATAATTCAACCATTATTAAGTATACTCGATAATTCTTGATATGTCAACCCACCAACATCACGTTTACACATGAATTGCCAAATCGTGACATCACCATCCATCTGAGGATAACAGAAGATAAAATCAACGTCCCAGTTCTTGTCGATAAACCAGTTGAGGTAGTTCATGCGACGTGCCTGATCTTCAAACGATGCTCGTGTTGTGGGACCATAGTTAAGGGTTCCATCGTACATATTAGACGTACCGATATCCTCTCTAGCAACAATGAAGTCAAATCCAATCATCACCAGTTGTTCATTGCCGTGACGAATTGCTTCAGTCATGGCATTCATACCCGCATTAGATCGTGGTGTCCGTGTGCCAACAGGTGCATCATAGAGTTCTACAGGTTCGTATTTTTCTTCTTCGGGCGGTTCTATGAACTGGTCGATTGGAAATTCTTTTTGATTACGAATTTCAGCAATCATCCCGTCATCAATAGACACCAACCAATCAGGATGGAAGTCTCTATATAGAGCATTGCACCCGTAAGTCGTACCATGGGGTGCCAGAGTTGTGAGGTCAAATTTTGCACGGCTTTCTCCATTACCGATAATAAAAGCAGTCTTCTTACTTAGGTCGATCATCAATGTAATCCCTGTTTTCAATTAGGTCAGCGTTGAGATCTTCTTTCTTACGCCGACTTTCACGAAGTTTTTTAAACTTCTTTGCTTTACGGTTATCAGACTCTTGATAATCGTAATCATCATCATCCCATTTTGAAGAGGGGTTTTTAAAAGTTTTACCCATTTTACCAGCCTACGGTGTCCTTTGGAAAAGCCTCAAGTACGGTCTTCTTAGTCAAACCCTTGTATGGTGACTTCTTATCTTTCATTGCGATAATAAGTTTAGCATCATCAGGGTCCAGTGATTCAAGAAACTCAATAAACAGTGTTTCTCGCTTGATGGGTTTCATCTGTGGATACTCACCCTTCATAAAGATCTTCACACGCCGAAACTCAGAAAACAACACATGCTGCAAATCTGTCTCTTTTGCTTGTGCCTTGTATGGCGGTGTACCTTCTGGCAAATCCCAAGCAATGTTTTCTTTAAAAATATATTTAAGCATCGTGAAGAAATGTGGTTGCTGCCTCGATTCTTGCAGTACAGCAATTTTATCTTTCTTCGCTCGTTTCTTAGCAGCCTGCTCAAAAATTTCTGCCATTCCGATTTTCATTTAAAACTCCTGGATATCACTCATAAGGTTTTTGAGTTTGTTTTTAATAAAATAGTTCAGTAGTAATGAACGGTCCTTACGCTCATAGTTTGTATATTTATATATAACTTCCTGTCGGATGCCATCTGGCACTCTTGTCAGATCAATCAATTGGATATTGCGGAGATAGTTGCGTTTTACCTCACCGTCGAATGGTGTGATACCACGCTTCATCTCATCAATCATAGCAGCAACCTTCTTCTTAGTCAAGGGTTTCTGCCGTAGCCCGTTCACAAATACATCATCACGAGACATGATGTTAGGAACACCGTCACCGCTGTCACCACGAATAACATGCTCAAACAAATACTCCATAGGGTCATCGACCTTAATCATCTTCTTGGTGATGGGCGAGTATTGCGACACGTTCTTATATCGTTGTAACTGAGCAAAGTCCTTGTCGCCAGAGACAATCATAATCTTATCACCATTGTTACCATAGCGTTCAACCATGGTGGCAATCAAATCATCAGCCTCTGCACTCTCAACCTGTAGCACGACGTATGGGAAGTTCTCTTTGACCTCTTCCTTAATCATACTCAGTGTGTTGAAAATCATATTCCAGTCTAGCGATGATGACTCACGGGTCTTTTTCCGATTAGCCTTGTAATAAGGATACACCTTCTTACGCCAATAGTTTTTGTCATCACAACATATAACTAACTCACCATAACTAGAAAATCGACTTTTAAAATTACGAATGGAATTTAAGACCATGTGTCGAACCAAGTCTTCACCAAAGTCTTTGTTTCCACTCGCAAGAATGCCAGATAGGCAGACCTGCGAAAAATCAAGTAAAATCATAATTCACCTTATAGGTTAAAATTCTTCGTCAAATATTCCATCTTCGTCATCTTCCATAATAACCAAATCTCCCTTCTCTGTCAAGTCTTTTAATTTTTCTCGGTTGTCTAAAATGACTTGATAGAATGGGTGTTCCACATCTACAGAGCTGTAGAGAAGTGACCGTAACATCTCACCGACAAGCACATAGTCCTGAAAGAACTCTGGATCGTCAATGGGAAATCCTTGAAAAAACAACTTAGAACCCATGTTATTAAACAATGAATTTACCACCTCATCAACCAGCATCATCCGATTGATAGTGATAGACTTGAACAATTCCTCATCTGTCTGTGGCAGATGTGGCGTTCTGTCATTACTTATTTTTTCTTTAGGAAATTTGATTACATTGTCAGACATATTAATCCCTTTGGGGTTGTGTATGATTGTATTTATAGATTATCTTCTTCATACATCTCTTTGGTATACTCACCGCAGTCAGGATAGATAACACCAATCCTACGTTTAATAAACCCTTCATCGTCATACGTCGATGCAACTGAACGATACTTAACACGATGCTCTTGGTTTTCACCATAGAACAGATCTAACCAGATGCCAGTACGCAGATATCGTTCCATATTGTGGACATAGGTATCTAGTACACCAACCCGACCCAATGCTTTCTTATCGGTCTTGGCATCCTTTCTAGCAGCAGCCAGCGCCTCTTTGTTAGTCTTCAACCACTTCTTCACCTTTGCTGGTGAAATGGCATGGTCATCTTTTAAATCACGAATGTCTTTATGCAGACTGAGATTTTTAGACTCACCCTTTGCTGCTCGTGCTTTAGCAAGACGTTCTGCTGCTGCGGCACGTTGTTCCTTTGACATGGGTTTACGTCGCTTACGAGTTTTAGCGACTGATGTTTTTAATGCTTTAGCCATATTCATACCTCATAGATTTTTTCATCATTGATGTATTCTACTCTATTTAAATTCGTTTGTCAATAGTCTTTTTTATAAATAATAAAAAAAGGAGGGTTGAATGACTACCACAATCAAAGCATTGTTAATGATATTTATTTTTGCTGTAGTTATGGGATTTACCTGTAGCACATACGCTCAAACTAATACCGTTACATCAACCGTCACTGGTACAAACACCGTATCAGGTACGACAACCGTTGACAAAGCACCACCAACCGCATCTGCTCCTGGTGTTGTGATCAACAACAGCGATGTCTGTAAGCAGGGTCTATCTGGTGCCGTACAGACAGGTGTCATCGGCGTAGCAACTGGTATCACTATCACTGATGAAAACTGTGAGCGAATCAAACTTGCTCGTAGTCTTTTCGGTATGGGTATGAAAGTTGCTGCTGTATCCACGCTTTGTCAAGACGCTCGTATTTTCGATGCTATGATTATGGCTGGTACTCCTTGTCCATATAAGGGTAAAATTGGTAAAGCAGCACTAACTGCATGGGTTAGCAATCCAAATGATATTCCTAATGGTTCTAATATTCTACGCAAAAAAATCATAGAAGTCAAGAGAGAAAAGAAGGCAGAAGAAGAAAAGGCAAAACCTCAAATAAAAGAAGTTTGGAATCTTGACAATCATGATCAAGCTAGGTAAACTCGGATTTGCGTTTTTTCTATTATGTTCTTCAAGTGCTGTAGCGTATGACCAACAATATCAACCTGGTGATACTGGACCAAACGGAGGTACGATTACTTCCGTAACAGTCACATCTGTGGATGGCAATCCTATCGTAACGACTAATGGTGACCAGCAAACTACGACTATTGAAACCACCTATACCGAATCAATTATTGAAGCGACAACCAACCAAGTCGTAACGACACAGATCACTGAAGTTGAAACTAGACAGGTATCTGGTACTAATACAACTAATAATATTTTAAATGATATAGACCCAACGCATAGTGGTGATGTGTATAACTATGGTTCTAGTGATAGTGTATCTGATACAATGCTAATATTTGGTCCTAATGGCGGCACAACTACAACACAGTTTAATCTAAACAGTTATATGAATGAAGAGCAATGGCAGGGTGGTTTTGATATTGACACTCAGGCTGATATGTTGAATTGTTTTAATACACAAACGACATATAGTTGTGGATCTTCCACTGGTGGACCTGCTGATGAGTTTACGATGACAATTACGGTTACTGATGGTAGCGAGACATATCAAAATGTGACCACACATAATATCAATAATGGACCTACTAGTTATCAGTCTTATTCTGCTTCGTTGACCGTGCCTGAGAACACGCTAAACAGTTCCGCAACTGCTACCATAGAAGGATATGGCATCGATAAAGGTAACTATGATTTAAGTGATGGTGTCAGGGGCGATGGTAAACCAACATATCTTGGTCCGTTAGTTAAAAATCCAAGTGTGACAATTACGCATAATTTATATCAGACAGTAATACAACAGATAGAGCAGCAGATTACAAATACGATCACTGAATATATTACTACACAATTAACAGATACTGAGACTGCTTCAACTACAATTACTATTGAAACAGAACAAGAAACAACAGGCGAAAGCAATCAAAGTACAGATGTAGTTATAGAGCAGCCTGTTGAAGAAACGGAGACTATTGAAATTGAGATCGTGATAGATACAACTGAAACCACGTCAAATGATGCTATCACCACAGTAGAAGATAGTAATATCTCTGAAGAAACAACTAAAGAAAAAATCGAAAATACTGTAGATGAGGTTGTAGAAACAGTAACTGAAACAATCGTAGATATTATCGAAAATCATGATGATAATAACAATTCGAGCGACTTACTTCCTCCATCCCAAGAAGGTGAGACTGAAATTGTAATCATGCCTATCGAGGAAGATCCTGTCATCACGAGACAGCCAAAAATAACACAGGACCATATCGATAATATGCTGGATACTATTGAGGTGGCAGTATCAGATAGTGTCGGTGATATTGTAAATATGTCTGTTGATATAACTGTTGATACTACTGGAACGGTACAGGTTGAGATTGTGAGTGTTGATATGGCAGCACCAATGACTGAAATGGCACCAGCAATGTCTGAGACAGTTTCAGTAAATGATATGAATGTAGCACCACCTGCTATGGAAGCACCTAGCATGGATCAGATGCCGGATATGCCTCAAATGAATATGGCACCAGAACCTGGAACAAATCTTGCATCTAATATAGACATGCCTGATGCAAGTGCACCAGTTGATATGCCTGATATGAATGCAGGTCCGCAAGATATGGCAAGTGCCGTTTCAGAAGCAGTAAGTGAAATGGCAAATCTGGATGCCACTCCTATGGAGATGGCACCACCAGAACCAATGTCACCAGAAACCTCAAGCTCTCCACAAAGCGGAGACTTGGTTGTTGGAGACAGTAACGACTCACCTGCACCTATGGAAGTAGAGGCAGCACCACAACAACAAACTGCGGAGGCACAACCACAACAACCAGAATCACAATCAGAACCTCAATCTGATACACAACCTGAACCTCAGTCACAATCAGAACCCGAACCGCAACAAGAAGCAACCTCTGAACCAGAACCGGAACAAACTGCTGAAGCAGAACCGCAACAGCAAGAGTCGGAACCGGAACCAGAGCAAACCGCTGAAGCACAACCTGAACAGGAGGCAGAACAGGAATCTTCTTCCGAGCCAAAACAACAGTCTGAACAAGAGTCGTCACAAGAAAGTGATGACACCGAACCACAAGAACAGGAAACTGCGTCAAATGAAAGCAAAAATGATTCTAAAGATTCAGAACAAAAGACAGAACAAAAAGCGGAAAGTAAACAGACTAAAACTAAAACTGCGGAGCAAAAGAAACAAGAAATGAAACAGAAGATTGCTCAAAAGATCTTGACAAGGGTTCTACAGAACCAAAATGTTACTATGGCTCAAGTCGATGCTACTCGACTTACACTGATGACCTCACTTGCTGATACTGCCGGTTTCAACAGTTATCAGAGTGCTATATTGCAAGACAGAACGTCTTGGTATACTACAACGCAAATTTATGACTTGCCGCAAATGGTGGACCCATTCGCTGATATATTAACTGGTGCACAGAATATGCAGATGGACTCACTCATAGATTCACAATACGGAGACTAAAATGGCTCAGATAGAATTTGGTGGCGTTAAATTTACTGGTGGAAAGATGGTAGGGCTTGCCACAGCCCTAATGACACTCGTTGGCGCACTTTATGGTGCTTTCGAGATTTACAAAGATTATACAGACATGAAAACAAAGATTGTTGCCTATACTGCTCCTGATCTCTCAGGGTTTGATAAGCGGATTGCCTTGATTGAAGAAAAGATTGACGATATGGTCATTTTAGTCAAAGAGGCACAAGAAATTTCAAGAGATATTCGTACAGATCTTAAAGACGAAATCAATAAGCAGTCTGATACAATCTATAAAATTGACAAGCGTACCTCTGGCACTGATAGAGAGATTAGAACTCTCATCCGTCAGTCGGAGAAAGACTCTCGTGAAATGATTAAGGACGCTGAAGATAGACTGGATCTTGCACGACGCAAGTTGGATTCTGATATGAAAGCACTTGAAAGCAAGGTTGGAAAATCAATCAACCGTGCTCTCAAGAACCCATTAAATGCATTGACTAACTAATCAAGCATAGAACGAAGCAGACCATTCCACTCAGCAGCCCGTAGATCCCAATCGTAGAAGGTATCGACGGTCAGTTTCTGTAAGAGTAGTTTGGTCTGCATTTCGTCATCCCAAAACTGCTGAATAGCACTATCCAACACATTCATAAACATAGTGGCATGTTGCCGTTTGTTTTCATCAAAAGGATACATTAGCGCAAACCCACCAGTCGTTTCTGGTAGCGCAGCAAGTGATGGACACACAACAGCACAACCAGCAGACATTGCTTCAATACCAGCAATGCATGAAGTCTCTGGCCAAGTTGATGGATAAGCAAAGATATGTGCTTCTTGAAGTGCCTTATGGATTTCTTCATTGGACACAGTGCCATGATAACTGATGTGGTCATGTGACTTGCAGATATCAAACAACTCTGTAAATTGCTGGTCACGTTCCTCATTACCATAGATTTTGTATGAAGAATATACGTCCAGATGCAACTTGTCTTTATACCTAGCAGACAACTTTTCATACACTGCTAGGAGAACGTCAAGACCACGATGTGGTGTTGTATGGTAGATTAAACGGATAGGACCATCTTTTGGTTTAGTATGGTTGGCAATAGGTTCGATAGCATTTTTCAGTACGATAGATTCACCATATGGAATGCCTAGAACCTTGTTATATGTCGTAAACTGCCAGTGGCTGACAAAGATGAGTTTATCGAATCTACTTCTAAGTCCAGCGTCAGATAGATGTTGTACTTCAGGGTCTTCTGCCAGATCGTGCAACCAGAGCAAAGACTTGCGACTGGGATCAATACCACGAAGACGTGAAGGAATGATTTGAAACTCATTTAGTAGACCTTTCGGTAGGCGTTTCTCCAAACCCTCCATCATCAGCTCCGTGCCACCTTTAGCACGCTTATTGATTTCGTTCTTTTCGACACCACCAGTTTTTGGTGCTTCATCCACAGGTGCTTGGTCAGCACCCAAAATTTTCAATGGCATCAATCACGACCTTTCACATAATGAGGATTAGTGTTAGCAACAGGTTGCTCGACCTCACGCTTCTTCGGTTTGTAGATTTCATCTAGAAAATCTGGTTCTTTATCGTCTGCCATTACATTGCCCTTCCCTTAAAGAATTCTGTGGTTTTGCTCCACGAATAATCATTATATTTGAAAGCATTAACGCTGTCAAGTCGAAATGATCGCCATGCTGATTTATCTAAATCCCAAACCACAGCAACCTCATCATTTTTCTTTTTAGAAGAATTACTTGAAAGGTCAGGCTGAACTGGAATCAGTTCTTGACTCATGGTGCATTTCATGGTGCGTGGTGCACCGTCAACTTTGGTAAAATCAACAGTCACTTCACCTTCACTTAAAAACTCAATCAATCTTTCCATTTATTTATGCTCCTGTCGGGGTTTCAAAATCATCCTTAATCATATCACCAGTGATACACTGAACATTTTCAGTATTGTAGTGTTTCTGCATTCGAGATATATTAAGTTTACATTCAGCTAAACTTTTGTAATTATCAATGTTATCTCGAATTTCCACACATTCATTCATACCAGTCAAGCTACATACGAATGCCAGTATGTAAATATCCATTGAATTATCCCAGACTCGTTGTTTCATCAATATAGTCAACGAGGTCTTCATAACCACCGATGTGCTTACCAGCAATCCAAATCTGTGGAACAGTCTTCACATCTGGAAAGCGTTCTTTAAGCGTATCCATATATGCTTTTTGCGTATCGACGTTATATTCCGTTACACGAAAGCCCATATCAGGATTATTCTTAATGACCTCTTTAGCTTTATAACAGTAGATACAGAAGTCTCTGGTATACATTTCTAAGTCTTTAGTCACCTGCGCCTCCTGCTGCCATTCGATATCCACGATGCTTAGGATTGCCCCAAAGATCCTCTGACTTAACACGAATGAATCGCTTGTTAGTTTCATTTGTATTGGAATTAGGAACGGTCAACCAAGGATTACGACCCTTCAGATATGCATCCATAATATATTCTGCCTTCTCTGAAGGTGTCACATCACGGCGAACTGCATTCAGAATGTTACGCTTGACATTAGGTCGCTCGCCTTGACTAACGAAACCACTACTCTTACCACCTTTTTTACCCATTGCTTTCTCCAATATAATCCAAATTACGTTCGATTTTCTCTCGACCAAGATCACGAATTTTCTTTTCCCAGTATGCTGCTTGTTCCATGTAGTATATATGAGCAGCCTTCCAATTAGTATTGACCCCATTCAAGAGACATTGTGCCTGCTTAACACCAACCCAATGTACAATCTTATCTGCATCAGACGTGTTGATAACTGGCACTGTTATTCCACCAGTCTGGGATTGGTCGTTTAGTCCACTTCGCAAATCCATTTTTCTCTCCAATATAATAACGCCGATACGCATCCACAACATAACTAGTTTTGTACTTATCAGGCATTGCTTGTGGCATAATTGTTTCTTGACCAAGAGGAATATTCTTTGGTAATACTGATAGTATATCCAAAAGTTTTTCTTCTGTCAAGTGAATTTTACCATAGCGATATGTATACTCTGAACACAAAGCCTTAAAGTGGTCATATAACCAACGATAGTTTTTAGAAGTTTTTCTTGCCCATACAGCAGACGGATGGTTGATATGCGATGCTTTGTAGAGCGTCGCTTCCATATTAGAGTTAGGATGCAACCAGCGTTTGATACGCCGACCATTAGATGTACGGTCGGTGTATTGCTCACCATCAAGCATACGATGTGCGGTTGAAAGCAACTGTGCAGTTTCGATAATCATCTTGACCACATGCTTGTCGCACATCATTTCCGCCGAACGCTTCGGGCAGTCAGAAAGTGCAAAGATATTCATCAATCATCTCCAATAATACGAAAGGTCACTTGCGCTTCGCCACTATCTTTTTCCTCCACAATGTCTTCATCTTCGAAGACCTCATCTTCTAATTCAGCAACACGCTCAAACAACTCAGCATTGTCCTGCTCAAGTTGAATGATACGATCCTCGAACTGTTTTAGAATATCTTTAAGGTTCATTTTGAATACGCTCCATACGCTTTGTGAACTGGGTCAGTAATTATATTATACACATCTTCCCACGTTTTGGCAAGTGGAAAATAAATATTATCCATATTATGACCATGCTCAATAAGAATTGGTTTCATACCAACTAACTCGCCATCGTAAGCATTCTCTGGTTTATCTTCTAACCAGAACAACTCTTTACCAGCATAGTTTTCCCACAAGTGGTCATATTTATCAGCACCTGTATCAAGGCAAACGATATCACGGAAGGTATTTTTACCAAAGACCTTTTTGAGATTTCGTGCCCGCAACTTAGCAGCATATGGGTTAGTACTGAGACTTGTCACCACGTCAAACACATATCCGTGCTTCTCGTGTAGCAGTTTCACATAGTGAACAGCATCCCGAAGGGCAGGGAGAAAGCCAATCGATGCACTCTCGTTAAAGAATTTGATATACTCTCTACCTTTCTCTTTTGAGATACCATACCGATCACCAATGTTATATACAAACTCAGAGTCTTCAAGTTTGTAGTGACCTTTTTCATTCATCCAAATATCAAAGGCATACTCCCAATTCAGGAGTACACCATCACAGTCAGTCACAATTACCTTTTCCACTAGGCTAACGCCCCTTTCTCAAAATCATCAATCTCATCCTGCATCTTAGCGATACGGTTCTCAATCATCTGAACCATCATACGCTTCTCATCAGAAGCACCCTCAGTAAAAGCGATAATCACTTCCTGAAGAAACTCAATATCACGAATCATATCATTCATTAGTACATCTCCACATAACGGTCGCCAAAAAGAAACTTGAAAACGTCAGGTTCGCCGTAGGTTGAAAACTTACCTAAGTACTGTGAACCTTTGTAATCCCAGATAGCGCAGCGATACCAGCCAGGTTTGTCATCATCAGGTAAGGCGTTGAAGCCCCATGAGTTGACAACCTTATCTGGGTCATCTTCAATGTTAGGTGCCATTTCAAGAATTTTGGTAATCTCTTTCACAGTGATACGCTCAAGAGAACCACT
>Ga0181392_1000568_pt1 | contig 14138 bp, 7 predicted proteins | sample 15SPOviralmetaG_FD_130083 | JGI IMG/M metagenome (GOLD analysis project Ga0181392, IMG submission 130083) | Marine viral communities from the oligotrophic San Pedro Time Series (SPOT) site, San Pedro Channel, CA, USA - 15 SPOT_SRF_2010-09-15 | ecosystem: Environmental > Aquatic > Marine > Strait... | reverse complement strand
CCTACAGAACTAAATCCGACCTGAGTTGCAATGACTGTTCCACCTACACCCACATTCAGTGTGGTTGCAGTTATTATTCCAGAGGTAATCTTACCTGAGGAATTTTGAATATCATAATTACCAACAATTGTGCTGAATCCGGCAACCGTAAGATTATTAGTGGTTACAATACCAGCAAACTTTGCTTCAGAGAAGACATGCATCGTAGTTCCTGAAGAACCGACAGCACCAACAGTTAGATCAACATCAGTTAGTGGTCTAGTTGTTCCTATACCAACATTTAATAATGCAACTGGGAAAATACCAGTTCCAAGTCCAGCATTAACTCCACTAAACAGAGAATCATTTTGCAATCCTGTTAATCCAGAACCATCACCTGTAAATGCTGTGGCGACAACAGATCCACTAAATTTAGATTCTCCAATAACACGAAGTTTAAATCCATTTGATGTTGATCCAATACCAACACCACCAGTACCATCAATATCAACTAAGGTTGTTCCAGATCCAACTTGGAATGTAGATTCTCCAGGTCCAGTTGTAGCAATACCAACCTTATCGAAAGTAAAGATTGATGCATCCCTTTCCAAACTGATTGGACCCATGGAACGCCATGCATTATCAGTCGTATAAACATAACCCCAAGTTCCACCCTGACTTGGGTTTGCTTTCCAAACAACATTACCTGGGTTTCCTGCTAATACAGGAACAGATATTCCAACAGTATAATTTCTTGATACAGTTGCATCACCTTGTAGGAATAAGTTATTTGACTCAAGACCTCTAGAGGAATTGACCGTCAGTTTATTGTTGATAACAAGTGGTCCGTTAAATTTGGAGATAACTTTATTATCAGGTCCACCTTCAACTTTAATAGATCTCGCAAATACACCCTCAACAGGTTCAATAACATTCAAACCTGGAAGTTCGGCAATGTCCTCACCTTCTACAGTTTGAACAGGAGTATCAAAGATCTCCTCTCTACCAGTAATTGTACTAAGTCGTTTGTTGCCAGAGTATGAAATACCCTTATCATTCATTCCTGTGTAGAAGTTAATTCCACCTTCTCTTTTATTTGATTGTGCTAAGAGTTCTTCATCAACAGAAATTGCTCTATCGTGCTTATCTGGGAATGCAGTTGAGTAGTTACCAGGACCAAATCCAACATATTCAAACGTATGTCCAGAAGCACGAATAATAGAATGTCTTCTAAGTTCAATTGGTTCAACTCTAATTCTTCTAATAACAGAATTGATCGTATGTGGAGTTGCTTTTGATCCAAGAATACCACGGAAAACATATACTGGGTTAGATCCAGTTGTGGTAGTCTTGACTCTCATCATTTCACCATCAACCATCAAGTAATCACCAATGTTTATATCAAGAGTTCCAACTCCTTGAATTGAAATCTGGTCTGTTGATGCATTTGCGATTGAAGAAGATATTGTTGTAGTAATTCCAGCATAAGTTGGAATCATTCTACCATCAAGATTTTCATCTTCTACAGTAACATTACCATTGTTTGAGGTAAATCCTTCTGGAAGTGCAAAAATATTTCCAGTTGCGGTTGGTGCAACTGTGCTTACGCCAAGATTTGCTTCGAATGATGTGAGGGAATTGACTTTAGTAACAACAAATGATCCATTATATTGAGTTTGTCCTGCACCAGTAATTCTTACTTTTCTATCAACATCAAATCCATGCTTATTAATTGTAGTGATAGTAGCTATTCCAGCAGCAGTATAAGTGAAAGTATTAACATCAATACTCTCACCAGTCAAATATACATAAGCATCTGAAGTTAATGTAACACCAACTCCAATACTTGTTGTAGAAGGAATTGCAGAACTTGATATTGAAGATGCTGCAGATACAGTCATTGTTGTTGCAGATCCTATTGCAACATCAGTAACTCTATACAATTGATTGTATGTGGAGTAAGAATCCGATTTAACTCCAACAACTCTTACAGAGTCTCCAATATTATTATAGATGTTACTTACTTCAACTACTGCTGAAGTAAATCCTGTTGTAGTTGCAACACCAACAACACTCATCGTATTACCAACACCATATGCACTACCACCATCCATGACTTTAACAGCAGTGATTGTACCACTTCCATTAACAGTCAGTTTTGCAGTTGCGTGCTTACCAGTTACTGAAGAACCGATGGATATTAGTTTAGCATCATAAATGTCTCCTGCAGTTCCAGATCCATATCCAGCACCACCACTAACAATTGAAAGTCCAGTAACTCTATTCAGTCCATGATCATATGAGGTGTGAATAGTATGAGCAGTGCCAGTTACAGAGAATACATCAGTAATCCCAACACCAATTGCCTTATCAGAATTAATCTTATCAACAGTTTCTTTTGTGATACTATTTCTAGGATCATTAGTATCAACAAGACCAATCAAACTAGAATTAGAAAAACAAGATGCTGCATTTGGATCAGAAACTGGATTATCTCTACTTGTTTGTGGGAAGAGTTCCTTAACTGGTTGAGAGAATTTCTCTCCAGTAAATGGTGCAACAGTAGGACTATTAGATGCATTAAGAACACTTACATAGTAAATACCATCTTGCTCACCACTAATATACTTTTGAGCCTCAGATAGTCTGTAAACATAGTAAGTATCAGAATATCTACTACGCTTAAAGTGTGGAAGACTGGTTGTTCTTGTATTAATATCATTAGTGAATGTTCCAGGATCAGTTGCTAATCCAACAGTAAAGTTCTTAGCACTTGAAATTCCAGTAACACTAAATTGTCTGTTAAATCCACTAGAACCGGCACCAGTCGTATTATTAGTACTAGTTACATTAACAAGTTCAACCGAAGATCCTATTTTTAAGTCATGTGGAAGTTCAGTATCAATTGATGCGCTAGATCCACTCCAACTTGCTCCAGAAACAAATCTAAAGTTCCTCTGTTGATTAGAGTTGGAAATACTTCCAGTTCCAAAGTATGTTTGGATTTCAGTATTACTATCAGCAATAGAAGTACTAGATTCTTGAAGAATAAATCCTTCTACTGGAGGTCTTGCAACTTTATTTGAATCCTTAGGGATAACATATCTCATTCTATATGTCTTATCGAGACCAGATCTAGTATCTGATTGTCTCTTGACAAATGCTCTTGGAGTTGCAGATCCAAGGGAAGTCGTTCCAAGACTTACAATCGTTGGATAAATGCTATTTTCTGTCGATGCAGATGCAACCTTAATATACCACTGAGAATTTGTAGTATCATATTGAATTGGATGTCCAATATCACCAGCATTTTTATCAGTTACTCTACTTACAACTTTAAGTGATCCACCTTTTTCATTGATGCTTAAAGCAGTTCCATTAATTGCTTCGTTAAGAGTTTTTGCAAGTTTAATATTTGTATTTTTTGTAACACTAGATCCAGTTGTAATCGCAAATGCTACTACATTTGGACTCAATCCATCAGGCAATTGTCCAGTATCACTTATAATACGAACAGTTTCTCCATTAACGAAATTATGTGGTGTGGTAAATGTAATTTGATTTCCATCACCACCATCACTATAAGTACCAATACTATTAACACCTACAGCACTTCTTTTTACATCAAATGATTTTTCTGCACTATATGTTGGATTATCCGTACCATCTGGCATGACAATACGTGCAGTGTATTCTGTAACAATACCTGCCTGAGTAACAAGAAGTCTTAGTTGATCATTAGTTCTTGCACCAACTCTAAATCCTTCGAGAACATTTTCTGGTGGAGCATCAATATTTGTTTGATCATATAGGTAAAGATTTCCAGTTGATCCTACTCCAGCAACTCTATCTGTCTGAGTTACATCAATGGATGAAAATTCAATAGAACTTTCGGTAAGAGGAACTTGTTTTGGTGGAATAATATGAGTGATATATCCTTGATTATCTTGACTAAATGTATCCGTTCTAAATCCAACAGATGTTAAAGCATTTGCACCAAAGTTGGAGTTAGAGTTGGTTAGTGAGATATCACCACCATTCTCAGTTACAAAGTGCTCAGAAAATCCAATAGCAAAGATGGAAACTGCCTGAATAAAGGAGTTATTTGAAACTTTTACATGGAAGTTTCTATAAGATGGTTTATATCTTGCGTTAGAATCATTACTAATATTATCAACACTAGTTTTATCATCATATGTTCCAGTTGATGGTTTTGCTTGATTATATTTGACAAACGCATTATCATCCTTCTGCAACCCAATTCCAGTAAATTGAGCAACAACCATACTACGGAAACCAGTAGCTTTATTACCATCTGCTTCCATACCACACATACCAAATACAGATCTCAGAGAGATGTTAAAGATATATGGTGATGCAGATGTTACAGTATCAGAAGATAATGCTAAAGTCGATCCTGTTACTGTGGGTAATGGATTTGTTGGAGCATTTTGAACTTGATACTTAACTTCCGTAGAAGATACTTTCTCTGATACTACAAACTGACCACTATAACCAGTAGCAGTTATTCCTGTGATACGGAAAGGAGTATCAACATCAAGACCTGCAGCAGCAGTAGATGTCGTGACTGTGATTATATTTGTTGCAGTAGTTCCATCACCTGCTTTGATACTCGAAATACCAACAGATTCTCCAGTTGAACCAACAATGCGATATTCATCAATCTTTGGTTGAATATCAAGACCTGCAGAAGGATAATCTGGTTCGATTGGACGACCAGATGATTGTCCATATACAAGACCTACCTTCTCATAATACATGTCCAGATCAGTTCTGTTTGTAGAATATGTCTGGAAAATATCATTAATATTAACATCGTTTACACCATCTGCATATTCAAAACATGCTAGTTTATGGTGTGAGAAGTTGGGTACAAAATTATTTGTAGTGTAGTCCTTATATACAAATCCGTTTGGATCTCCATCAAATAAACTAAACTGCCACAAATAACATCCACCAGTTACTCTGAATACTGAAGACCTTTCAATATTATCATTCTCTGGGTCTGGAACATACTTAGGTCTAATCTTAGTCTTACGAAGATCTAAACCGACAAGTGAAGTTCCTCTTGGAAGAATTACGCCACCACGTATGCTATTGAGCTTGAAGAGTTCATTAGTTGGTGATGCAAGATCAAAGTTGGATGTTAGATCAAATGCGGGAAGATCATTTGTAACTGATCCATTTCGCAATCTATAGTTATTACTCCCGTCCGGTATAAGTCCAGGTCTATTATCTACCGTATGCTCGCCTGGATATAGTAAAATTGTTGTATTACCAAATCTATCATTATCAAGACCTCTTTGATAAGAAAATCTTGCAGATTCAATCAATGCACGTTGAATCGTTTTAAAAGGACGAGTTAATGAATTACCCTTATTTTCTATACTATCAGTGGCATCTAAACTATTCGGGTCAACGTAAAGAATAGTACCGCGAGTAGATTTTAAAAAATTATCTAATCTGGAAAGACCCATCTTATTACACTATAAGTTCTGTTAGGATTATTTATCAAACGAAAAAAGGGCAACCCTATATAGGGTCACCCTTCTCGCACTTCCTTCACACTGTTATATATTACTCTTCTTTTAGTTCATTGTCAAGTATATATTCAACTGTATTTGCAACATCATTCATAGCATCACGCAATTCTTTTTGAGTTCCAGTATGTTGAGACATAAGTCCAGTTTCGGTAAGAGACCATCGCCACTGATCCATTTTATCGTTATGCCACAAATTAATAATCATTTTTAATCTATAGGTAAAAGTTCTGGATTTTCCAATTCTAATTCAAAGCACATAGGATGACATTCTTCAGACATTAAATACATCGAAGATCGATACATTTTTTCTGCATTCCATCTAGGACCTGAATTTGCTAGTTGTATGACGCTTGGATTTGATCTAGCAAGTTCTGGGAGTTCATCAAAGGTAAATGGAATATTTTGAATACAATATAACAATACTAGATGATCTCCCTCATGATCATACCAAGCATATTTTGTTTCTATGCGGTATTTCATGGGCTTAAATTTACCCTAACATATTTAGGATAATGCGAGTAGGGAGACTTGAACTCCCACGGGCATTATGCCCAACAGATTTTAAGTCTGGTGCGTCTACCGATTCCGCCATACTCGCAATAAATCAACCTTCTTCAGATTTCCAAGTTATTGGATGAAGACTACAATATTCGTTAAAAGTTATTTTCATCTCTTTATCAGTCAGTCCTGCGTTTCTTGCTGCTTTTGGGACATTCCACTTTGCCACAAATAACATTTCCATAGACTGTCGGGTTTCTGGTCTCATAATCGTAGCAAACTAGGATTTCTTCGTAAAATGATGGTTTGTAATAATTCATAAAAAAGGTAATAGGGCAAAAATTTTGGGGAATTTTTTTACCCCCTTTTTTGGAATTAAAAGTCGATTTTGGTCAGAGAGGGTTGGCATACGCAAGTGTGTCTTCATCAAGCACAGCACGACACAGTTCCAGCACACTCATAAACTGATCCACGGTTTCACAATCAAGAACCTTCTCGTCACCTTGCTCAGAGTACAGATAGAACTTACGCTTCACGGGGTCCACAACGCAGCGTGTGAGGTAGTCGTCTTGCATGGGGTTCGTTTGATTACTTAGGTATTATAGCGCACTCAAGACCCTGTGTCAACCTCTGGTTCTACCTCAAGACGAGGAATATCCACCCTCTCAGCAAAGATGTGATAATAGCAGTTGATTGGAATTCCACCATTGGATTGGAGATAAACTTTATTCTCATCAATCCTCTTTACAATTATATTTTGATGTGCTCCAATTGGAGTTAAACTAACAGTAACTGTAGTCCAATCTACAAGTCCTTCCCAATATTTTGGAAACTCAATCTCTGTTCTATTCAATACTTTTCCGCGAGCATATACTCCATTCTCTGGACCCTCTAAGCAACCATGAACAAGTCTCTTATTCTCTTTGGTAGGGTGAGGTATATTGAATGTTTTTTGTTGAAATGATCCTATATTTCCACTGACAGTTCCACTAAAAGTTCCAGTTGCTCCTACAACTTTAGTTACACTAGGTGTTCCAAGAGTATCAGTGACCAACAAATTGTCAATCTTTGCATTGGAATAATAATAAGGAGTACATGCATCCTTCTTAGGATAGTCATCCTCATTCTCTACTTTAATTTTTGCAATATACTGAGGTATGATGACAGATGGGGATCCCCATGCAGCTATATCAGTACAATCTGGACCATCTGGTCTGTTTCCTGGTACAAATTCCATTGACATTAATTTTTCTCCTCAATTTTCTGTACAGTTTCGTTTACCATATCTTTAATAAGACCTTCAACATAGTTATGTTCAAAATTAAATGAGTATCCCTCATTACCACCTGGATAATCCTCATGGGATTCACCTTCATATTCTACAATAAGATCATCATCTAGTCTACGTGCCACAATATAATAGTCAGCATTTATTTGCCCACCAGCATTATTTTTTACAATAACTTGTCTTCCCCACTTAATTGTTTCAACGTAAAGTTCCTGCCAACTACCAATCGGTGTTAAACTAATTGACATATCTTCTTTATTCACAAGTCCATCCCAAAAAGTAGGAAGTTCGATAATTCCATCAGGAGGAACTTTTCCCCTACAATAAACGGCAATCTCTGGACCTTCTATACAAACATGACGCAATCTCCATCCATTCTTATTGGGATGGGGCATATCAAATGGAAGATCTTTCTTGAGTGATAAAACATGTCTTCCACAATTAGACATTACCTCACCTTGGGCTAGGCAATTTGAACCAACAATTACATTTGCATTTGTTTCTACATTACCAAGAAATCCAGAGGGTCCAGATACAGCAAGTGAAAATGGATTACTCACTGGACCATAACAAAATCCACCTGGAATAAATGGTGGGATTAAGTTATCACTATTAGTCAATGGTCCTATATTAACTGTCCCAAACGGAATTGGAAATTGTGTAGGGTTTCCTATTACAACAGGTCCTTCCATACCTGCAGACCCATTAACTCTAGTAACACCTTCACCAATAGCAGGGAAAATACCAGTTCCAACTTTTATTTGACCACCAACGTTGGCATCGTCCAAATTAAATGACATTTTTACTCCTTATGCTATGTTTTGTTGTTGTTGATATCTTTTACCACCAACTTTAGAATCCTTAACTGCAACTGCATCACTTACACCACTAATAATAGATCCATATAGCTTAAGACAACTATTTGCAATTACGTCAGTAATACCAGACGACATAACTTTAGTATTAACCTTGGAGTTAATAATAACTTTTGCGCCAAACATACTAGCAGTTTCTGTAGCAACTATTTGCACATTACCTTCATCACCAGCACCACATGCAAACATTTCAATACTATCTGCTTGTAATCTTATTTTACCATTAGTTGCTATAATGTCAATATTACCATTCTTTGCATTAATCATGCAAGTATCATCTGCCTTTGTCCTATTACTTCCACACTCAACTTGGAAGTTTCCAGGAGACATTGTTGTCGTCCATCCCTTTCTAGGACCATCTTTATCCATAGAAAAGAAATGCTCACCATCAGATGCCTGAAGCATAATATCTGATGTTACATCTGCTCTCTTATGAATTGATCCAAAAGAAATTGTACCGTGATCATTTCCCCATGTAATAGCAGTATAATTATTTTTTACATTATTACCACCACTAGATTTATCAAGATCTACATTACCTGCGGTCGCCATTTTTTCCCACTAAAGTGTATGAACTATTTAACACCCTAAACAAGATTATCAGGTGTATTAGGTATGTTAAGTCGTGGATCATTACTAGTGACATCAGAACCCTGTCTAAGGATTGCAGATGCCCTTGTAGTGACCTGACCATCAACACTCTCTTGAAGAGTTGCATAGACCTGAATAAGGTCTCCTGTGGTCTCATAGACACCAGCATAAAGAATACCATCCTGAGAGAATGTTGATCCATAGTATGGTTTTCCATTAACATACCCGGTCTGTTTGAGACCAACCAAATCTGTAACCTGAAGGAGTTGATCTTCTGGTAAGACAAGTTCAGGAACAATCACGGGTTCAAATACTGGTCTTCCTCTAAATCCAACGCCAGTATCAGATGGCATTGTTATGTTTGGATAGTCAGTAAATCCATAGAAAGGTCTATCTGATGGTTCAACTCCATCCACAGTCCCAAAAGGTCCAAGTATTGGTTTGAGTGGTTTTCCATCTATAAGAACTAGATCATCTGGTCCATAATTAATTCCAGGAGAGGTTGGTATAACTTCTTTAAGAACTAAAGTAACTGGAGGACCACCACCAGGAGCAACTGGATATCCATTTCCTGGTTCTTCTGCAATAATATCTGTGACAACACCAGTTCCTTGAATTACTTTAGGACATGGTGGTGGGATCATAATTGCAGATGCACAGAGTGGATTAGTCGTCCATGGTGGAGTTGAAAGTACCTTCTTAATATCTTTAGCAATTCTAAGAGCAAATCCTGTTGGATTGTCATTGAATATTATTCCAGCTCCTGAGTCATTTAACAATTGTACTCTAACTTGATATTTTCCTGCACTCAAATCAACAAACTGAGTGATTGGTTCTCCTTTAAAAGATTTAGATTCTAAAGACTTTACTCCGTTAATGAATAATATAGCTGCATTATCTGCATGGAATTTGAATTCATATCTACCACTTTCGGGGAAGTCTACATTAGACCAAGTAAAATCTTTATTTCCTATTATTTTTGGATTGGGTGAACCAAGAGGAGGAAAGAATGGAGATACATTATTTTTATTCATAAAGTCACTCCACCTTTTATCCTTATAGTTAAAAATAGGTGGACCATTATACCCCACACCACCTCTAGTTGTAATCTCAGAGGATTCAGTTGATACTCTTCTGGGTGATAATTGTCTTGATGTAACTGCTGTAAAACTTGCATTAACATCCAATCCATCAGCATCAAATAGATTTATTCTTTGTTGTCTTTGCGTTGGTTTAGAACCAGTATCAACAATAGTGGGATCAGCAGACCCTGATACCCTACCATTTAATTTAACAGTATATTTATTACCAGTTTTAAATGTTCCCGTAAGTTTTACAGAACCTCTTCTTCTCTTATTATCTCTATCAAAAAATAAATCACCATTCTCTGTTTGAATTATAATATTATCAATTGCAATTCCAGCAGTATTTGGATTATCAGAATAATCTAAAATAAAATCTGTCTCGATTATATCATTACCACCAGCAAGATAAACATACCCTCCACCCTCTTTTAAGAAAATGCCACCTGCAGGCACCTCTGCAAGAGTTGTTTTCTTGAGTGGTTTGGACCAATCTTGAGTACTAAAAATCTTTTTCTTAATTAAGGTTGAATTCTCTTGTCTAAAGTTTTCAACCTCAACAGTAATAGTATGCTTTCCTGCAATAAGTTTTACCTTTTCAATCTTTGGCGATGAATTTTTAAATCCCTTAAACTTATAGACTTCTTGATCATCAATTAAAATCCTCCCTGCATTATCAGCAGTTCCTTTAATACCATAGAATCCATCATAAGGAATCTCAAGTGGCCATGTGTTTTCATATGTGACTCCACCACCACCATCACTATTAAGAGTGTTGAGTGGAGGTAAAGGAGATAGTGCAAACCTATTTGTAAATTTACTCCATGCAGGATGATTTACAGGCCACCATTTCTTTTGTCCACCAGGGAATCGTGTTGTCCAAATTGGATTCTTTGGACATCTTCCTTCACCAACAGGAATAGGTGATTCTGGAATTGGAGGTAGGGGTGCATCAATTGTTAATGCAGCACCCATTGGATTCTCATTCCAAGATTTTGGAGAAATTCTTTTAACCTCTGGGGAATCCAGCTGAATATTAATGGCAAGTGCCATTGGATTAATTCCTTTAACCGATGAAGGTTGTTGATTTTTTATTTTTGTGATAGAAAGTTCACCATTATTATCAAATCCATTGTCAATATTATCATCATATTGAATCTCTTTTCCATTATTTCTTATTCTAGATCCCGTGCTTCGTGAAGATCCAATGGCATCAATGAGATATTCTCTTCCTGCCTCAAATACATCAGATCCAGTGATTGTCTCCCTTTCTTTATATCCACTCCCAGATCTACTTCTAGACAAAAGAACATAATCATTTGGTGGAAGTCCTATTTTAACTTTCTCAGCAAAAACTCCAGAAGTTCTTGGATTATCATCAACTCTTAATTTAAAACTAATCTCTGCTGTCCCAGATCCATCTACCTTAAGATAGTTTTTACCATCACGATTTACAAATCGTGCAGTAACTCTATTTGATTTTGGTTTACCATCACCATCAAAAGAAAATCTACCTCCAGGTACTTGAAGCAAATCTACTTTGATTTTATACTTACCTTTCTTAAAGAATTTGGTATGGGTTGTTTTTTTCATACCATTTTCAACATTTACCACATCACCCCTACCATTGTCAATAGATATCTTTGCGAAATCATCAACATCAACCTCAATATTATAATTTCCATCGGTAGGAAAGTCTATATTGCTCCAGCGAATTGTATGTGTTCCTGCATATGGATTATCATCTAATGGTTTTCTAGTATTGAATGGACATACCCCAAAGTCATTAATGAATCCACCACGACCATAAACATTTGTTCTCCAAAGTTTTCTATCTGCCTTGTTGATATAATCTATTGTATTGAAGATTGTATCTGAAACAGATGTTTGATCAGATCCAGATACACCAGAAGATGTTGAAGAAGTTGATGAATTAGGAGAACCTTTAACAACAAGAGTTTTTGTATCACTACCTTTTTCACCTCTTTGGTCTAATACTACACCACCAACTGAAATTTTATCTACAGCAACTCCTGCAGTTCTGGGGTTGTCATCCCATTTCAACCTTAACTTAACATTACCTGGACCATCAGTTATTAATCTCTTTCCATCATCAGAGAATCTAGCATTATTTGTGGAGGATTCGATTGAAAATGTAGAGTTGATGTCATCACCATGACCATCTTTCATTTTAACCTTCTTCTTATCACCACTAACGATATAACCACCTTTTCCGACTACCTCTTTGGTTTCTTTTGACCCTACTTTGATGGTCTCAGTCTGATCACCTTTCCGACTACTTTGTCTCCAAGTTTTATCACCAACTTTTATACTCTTGACAGCAACACCAGCAGTTCTTGGATTGTCATTCCACTCAAGACGTAAAGTAACATCTCCATCCCCTTTAACATCAAGACTTCTTCCGTCACTAGAGAACCTAGCACCTACTCCAGGAGAATCTGACATGATCCTAAAACTTGCATTAGCATCATTACCATCACCATCTTTTAATTTAATTGTCTTACCACTACCCGAAACATCAATAGGATTATTTGCTGAATTTAATCCATCAAATTCTATTGGATATTTTCTTTCACCAGAATTAGTAATTCCTTTATTCAATCCATGATAGGTGATGGTTAGGTCTTGTGGTTTTTGAGGTTTTACTTTCTCTCGTATTGGAATATTGTAAAGATCAATTTTGATTCTATGAACACCCTCTTGAATTGTTTTTTTAATAATATTTTGTGGAAGAGGATCACCTCTAAAGTTTCTTGCCTCAGTTACAAGTTCGTTATCTAAGTAACATCTAGCAATATTGTCACCCATACCTCTAAAAGTATATTCTCCTGTGTAAGGAAAGTTTTCTTCCCATTCCATAGTTGCTATGTATCCAGCATAGTCACTACCGGGTGCATTTGAACTTGATACAGGAGAAACTGCATAGCGATTCATAAAACTATCACCAAGGTTTGTTCCTTTAGGAATATAACCAGCCACTTTTGCAGAGTGGGTTAGAATTCCTGCTCTGACTTGTTTACTAGTCAATCCAGTGCCAATCCAGTCACTGATTTCTTTTGCCGATGCAACCCTTCCCCATCTTGCTTTATACCAAGCGATAATTTCTCTAGCAGTGGGAGAATGATCTCCACCAGGGGGAGTATTGGACCATTCTACATGAGAAACATGATGAAGAACACGAGTTGTCTTATCTCTAAAGGTAACTGAGATTGGATTTTCTTTTCTCGTATGCCAGAAAGGATTAATACCTTGCCTTAAAAAATCCTGGTACTTATTAATCTCCGACTGAATAGGATCAGCAGCCAGAGTTGCGAATAAATTAGGATCCCAATTTCCTAAGACCTCACCTTCTACACCATATCTAAGTCCATATCCAGATAGTTCTGTTCCATCTGGAGTTAAATCATATATCTCAAAGTCTTCTTCCTGATCAAAATATTCTGTGGTTGGTGGTAGTTCACCTATAATAGTTCTTATAACAGCACCAGATCCCCTTCTACATGAGTCTACTAGTTTTGCTTTGGGTGGATACTTATATCCAAATCCACCTCTTACAACTCTAATTGCAAGAAGAGATCCATCTCTACCAAAAATAGGAGATCCTACTGCACCTACACCACCACCCCCACTAAGGAATAATCTTCCCCTACATCCATCATCATATGAAACGTTAACATTACTACCAGTTTGAGTTTCACCAGATCCTGTTCCACTAAGAGGAGTAAATGGTGCTCTTTCTCCTGGTTTTAATCCTTTAATTCCACCACAAACATTACTATCAACATCCAATACATCAGGAGTCAGGGCATTTACTTCATTAAGTGTTAAATATCTGGTTGCATCTCTAGTCTTAAGTATAAACATCGTGCCTGGATTTAAGGCAGCATACTTATTTGCTTCAAGAATACTTATATTCTCTACATATCCTGTGTCAGGATCAATATACCCAACACGAATATCTTTTTTAGTAGCAGGTCTGAAGATATTGAACGACATCCGGTGCTATTAATTACTGTTCATCATAGTGATATTTATCATTATATTTCAAGAGAATCTATGGCTGCTTGTCTCTCCGTTTGCTCTGCTGCAGTCAAGGGTCTGTTCGTAATTTCTGATGTTGATGGATTGACGGTAGATATTGGATCCGACTCACTACCAGCAGTTTGATTATTTACATCTGGTGTTGATCTATTAGGTTCAACCATTTTCTTAGATCCTTCTCCTTTAATAAGATCTTTAT
>Ga0181392_1000566_pt1 | contig 14152 bp, 17 predicted proteins | sample 15SPOviralmetaG_FD_130083 | JGI IMG/M metagenome (GOLD analysis project Ga0181392, IMG submission 130083) | Marine viral communities from the oligotrophic San Pedro Time Series (SPOT) site, San Pedro Channel, CA, USA - 15 SPOT_SRF_2010-09-15 | ecosystem: Environmental > Aquatic > Marine > Strait... | reverse complement strand
TTAAGTCGTACCCCTTAGACCGCTCGGGCATCCTAGCAAAGAAAACTTTTAAGGTAAAAAAATATTAAATTCGAATTTTTTAAAAAGAGAATTATTTTTAATTCTCAATTATTATATGTGCGATATCTTTAAGTAGATTTATATTTTTTACAAAAAAATAAAAAATTTAAAAACAATACATTTTAATATTATAAAATCAATACATTTTAAATATTATGAATTCTGATGTCACAATGATAGATGTCGATGAATTATATTTTTATATAAACAAAGATATAGAAAAATGTTTTGTTCATAAATTAATAGAATTATTATCTAAATTTAATTATCATAACCCATTACACACAAAAAAAAAAGATTATATACTTTTTAAAGCTTGTTTCATTACTGCATTAAAAGATTTAGATAATTACAGTTTTTTACATATAATGACACGCATAACAAATTTACAAAAAAATTAAAAATTTAAAAATTAAAAATTAAAATAAAGAAATAAAATTGTTACAGACACAACTCTTTGATAAATTATGTCCGCTGATAAAAGTGTCGTACAAATGAATATTCGCGAAAAGCCTAAAAATAAAAATGCCGATGATGAATTATGGAAAAAAATTTATCGTGAAAACGAGAAAAAGTTCAAAGACTCCATTAAAGATTCTGAATTCAAAATAATTATATTTGATGAAAATGGAAATATTATACCTTTTGATCCTAATAAATTCTTAGATGAAGATTTTGTACCTTCTGCTCTCAAAAGTTTTATAAATGATGTGTACGATAGAAATATAATCTCGTATTTAAATTATACTTATAAACATAAAGGAACTATGCTAATGTTTGTTAATCGTTCTACGGATAGATTGAATATTCGCTATGAATCTGAACTATAAGTAATTTACAATTTAATTTTTAATTTTTCATTTTAATTTTTAATTTTTTTTATTTTTTATTTTTTTATTTTTTTATTTTTTAATTTTTTTATTTTTAATTTTTAATTTATTATTTTTTTATTTTTTTATTTTTTTATTTTTTAATTTATTAATTTATTATTTTTTTATTTTTCATTTTATTCATTTTTTAATTTTTTATTATTCATTAAATAATAAAGTAATTATGCCATTTTATATTTTAGAATTTGGAAAGAAAAAAGAAACAAAAAACAAAAAAAGAACAAATAAAAAAAGAGCAATTATTCCACCATTGCGTGATATTTCATTAAAAGAAAAAACTGCAAAATATAAATTAAGTGATTCAACATATAAAAGAAGAAAAGCTATAAATGAAGGTAAAAGCAAAAAATAAAAAAACAAAAAATAAAAAGAATGAGGCTATGATTAAAGCTGCAAAAGAGAAGAAAGCGCGTTTTAATGTTTTAAGAATTTATAGAAGATATAAAAATCCAAAAGAGTGTAAAATAATTACTGAGGATATGAAATATATAGATAGAAAATATTTAAAATCCATTGGAGGTAAAACTAATGATATCTGTTAAATTATTAATTTTAATCAATTTCAATTTCTGGTTCGGAATCTGAATTATCATTATTGTTTTTCTTTTCATTTTCTGATTTATTTTCATTAGTAGAATTGCTTTTCTTTTCTTCTGCAAGTGGTTCTTCAAACAAATGATCAATATCACTTTTCTTTTCTTCCTTTTCTTCTTTTGAGTCCTCTTCCTTTTCATTTAAGTCCTCTTCCTTTTCTTCTTTTGAGTCATTTGAATCATCAGATTCATTGCTTGAATCACTATCGCATTCATATACTTTCCATTCTTCGCTATGTCGAAAGCAGTACATTCTTTTTGCACCATTTGGTTTAATTGTGCCAACAGATTTACAGGCTTCACCTTTCTTATTAATTCCGCTGCAAATTACCTTTTCATTTTTCTTCTTTCTCGGAGTGTCATCTTTGCTGGAAGAACTAGTTGCATTTTTCTTTTCCTTTGAAGGTGATTCTAACTTACCTTCTTTGGAATCCTTTGCTTTTTCGCGGACTAGAATCTCTACATCTTTCTTTGAAATATCTTTCATATCAAACTCTTCAATATCAATTCCGTGTTCCTCTGCATATTCCTTTGCCTTTTTAGATTTGTATCTTTTACCGCTTTCTGTGCGATCATCTTTGCTAGATTTCTTATCTATGGCTTTTGTTTTATCAGAAGCCTTTTCATTTTCTTCCGTGATTTTTACAAGACTCTCGTTTAAAAGTTTGATCAGATCACTTTTGAAATCTTCGTTTTCTTCCATACCATAATCTTCGATCAATTTATTCATTTTGAGAGTGAGCATTTTTGAAATTTAAACTGAGACTTTTGAAGCAAGACTTTGTTTGATTTATTAGTTTTGTTTTAAGAAAATATTTCTTATGTAAAAAAATGTTAAAATTCTTAAATTATTTTTTTTTTGTAAAAATCTTAAAAATTTGCAAAAAATCTTAAAAATTTGCAAAAAATCTTAAAAATTTGCAAAAAATTTTAATAAAAACAAAAAAAAAAATTATTTTTATTATTTAAAGATTACTAAAATTTTAAATAATAAGTCTATTTTATTATTTTAGTACTTTAAATTTGGTACTTCAATTTTGGTACTTTAATTTTGGTACTTCAAATTTAACCAAAAAGTAAAACAGAAGTAAAACAGAAGTAAAACAAAAAAAAAATACAAATGACAATTATCAAAGATTATTTAGAATTGACAGAAAAGTATAAAAAAGATTATGGTGAAAAAACATTATTATTAATGCAAGTGGGTTCATTTTTTGAATGTTATGCGCTTATAAATGAAAAAGATAATACTTATTTTGGAAGTAATATAAAGGAATTTTCGGATATAAATGATTTAGTAATTTCGAGAAAACATATAACTCATAATCAAAAACAAGTAGTGATGGCGGGTTTTGGATTAATGCAAATTGAAAAATATATAAGAAAAATGCAGGAAAATGATTATACAATTGTAGTTTATACACAAGATTCGAATACTAAAAATACTGCCAGAAGTTTGTCTTGTATATATTCACCAGGTACATATTTTAGTAATGATACAACGGAATTATCAAATGTTACTTGTTGTATTTGGATTCATTATTCAAGTTCAAATCAATTAATTAATGAAAAATTAACAATTGGAATGTCAAGTATAGATATATATACTGGTAAATCAAATACAACTGAATATAGTGTGGATTTTATAAGAAGTACAACAATGTTTGATTTTTTGGAAAATTATTTAAATATTAATAATCCATCAGAATGTGTTATAGTATCAAATTATGATATAAATACTGTCAAAGATTTAATAAATTGTAAGTATCATTTTTATGATTATGAAAATGAGTGGATTATAAATACGATGAAGCAGAAGTATCAATATTCAATTATTACTAATTTTTTTAATATAGATCCTTTAAATATTTTTACTGAGTGGAATGTATCGACACAATCATATTGTTTATTAATTCAATTTATATATAATCATAATCCAAATTTAATAAAAAAATTATTAATGCCAACAACATATGAACAAAATACCAAATTAATTTTGGCGAATCATTCTTTAAAGCAGTTAAATATTATAACGGATAATAAGTATAGTGGAAAGTATAATTCAGTATCATCATTTTTAAATAATTGTGTAACAAATATGGGAAAACGTGCATTTCATTATTCTATATTAAATCCGCTGATAGATTCCAAAGAATTATCAATAATATATGATATAACTGAATATTGTATGGAGCAAAAAATATGGAAAAATATAAGAAATTATTTGGGAAGTATAAAAGATTTGTCTAAAATTTATCGTAAGATTGTCTTATCCAAATTGAGTCCAAAAGATTTTTATACAATTTATAATAATTTGACGATTGTGAATGAATTATATATGTTTATAATAAAAGATGAAAAATTAAATAATTATATAAATTATGAATCATTAACATATGAAATAACTAATATTCAAAATTTTTTATATGAAAGTTTAAATATTAATAACTGTGTAAATTATGATGATTTAAATTTTGAAAAAGTTTCAATAATGAATATGTCAGAATTGCAATTATTCAATAGTGAATATTCAATGACATTAAATAAAAATTATGAAAATTTCAATAATTATTATATTGAATTAATAAAAATAAGGGAATCATTAGATTTGATAATAAAAGATTTTGAAAATAATAGTAAAGAAAAAGTAACAAAAAAACCCGGAATAAAGAGTCCAAAAGAATTGCCGGGTCCAAAAGAATTGCCGGGTCCAAAAGAATTGCAGGAAAATAATTCAAAGGTGGGAAATACTGAGTATGTAAAGTTTCACGAGTGTCCAAAAACGGAGCCGATATTAATTGGAACGTCAAAGAGATTATCAATATTAAAAAAGATTGTAAATAAAATATCTTGTAATGAAAATTTAGAAGAAATAACGGATGAATATTTGGTTATAAAGAATAAATATTTAACAGAAAAGCAGATTCAAAAGTTAGAGATTAAAACTCATAATGGAAGTAATTCAATGGTTACGTCAAATGAAATAAATGAGATTTCCAGAAATATATTGAAGTATAAGAATATTTACATAGATGTACTAATAAAAGAATTTCAGGCATTATCAAATATTTTTATAGATACATATGAAAAGCCATTAAATAATATTATAGATTTTATAATTAAATGTGATTTATTACAGAACAGATGTTATATTGCAGAAACATATAATTATTGTAAACCGGAAATTGTGAACGGAAGTAACGAGAGTAACGGAATTAAAGGAAGTAACGACAGTTCTTTTATGGAATTTAAAGCATTGAGGCATCCATTAATCGAGAGAATAAATACACAGGAATTATATGTGCCGAATGATTTAGATTTTAATGAAGAAACAAATGGATATATTTTATATGGAACAAATGCAGTGGGAAAGACGAGTTTTATAAAGAGTATAGGAATCGCGGTAATAATGGCACAGGCGGGAATATTTGTACCAGCGGAAGAATTTAAGTATTCAGTATACAAAAGTATATATACGAGAATATTGGGAAATGATAATTTGTTTAAAGGATTATCAACATTTGCCGTGGAGATGACTGAGTTACGAAGTATATTAAAGAACGCAAATCAACATAGTTTGGTATTAGGGGATGAGTTGTGTTCTGGTACAGAAACCACTTCTGCGCTAAGTATATTTACGGCGGGTGTATATTTTTTGGCACAAAAGAATGTGTCATTTATATTTGCCTCACATTTTCACGAGGTGATAAAATATGATGAAATTGAGAATATCAAAAATTTAAAATTAAAGCATATGTCGGTTGAGTATAATAAGGAAAAAGATATATTAATTTATGATCGTAAATTAAAGGATGGACCAGGAAATAATATGTATGGATTGGAGGTTTGTAAGGCTTTAAATTTACCAGATGAATTTTTAGAATTTGCGAATAATATAAGAAATAAGTATTTAACAAGTGTTATATCAAATGATTTAAATATATTAAGTAAAAAAACATCGCAGTATAATGCGAAGAAGATAAAAGGAATATGTCAAATATGTAATGTGAGGGGGGGAAAGGAGGTGCATCATTTAATTTATCAAAAAGATGCAAATGAAAGTTTATATAATAAATCGGTAAAAAATCATACAGCTAATTTAATAAATATATGTGAAGAGTGTCACGATAAATTGCATAGTGAAAATAAATATTATAAAATTTATAAAACTTCAAATGGATACGAAATTATTTAAAATTTTTTTTTTTCTTGTATTATATAATAAAAGAAAAATGCCATACAAATTAATATTCGAGGGGAACTCCATTGCCCTCGCCATCGCCTCCAACTTAGACTTTGTAAGCGACTACAGCTTCGACGCCGGGCGCACCGGACTCGCCACCCCCACCACTACCACCGCCGCCCGTGTCGCCTCCGACGTCGCCAATATCGACGTTTTAACCTTAATCGCCAAATTACAAGCCCCGCGAAATCAAGACACCACCAACAACTCCTCCGTATACAAAACAACATTAGACGGCGGCTATAATTTTTCATTCACGATCGACTACAGTCCACGCGGTTTTATAAGCTTAGAAAACAAAAGAATTAATAGTATCTCGATATTAGTGTAATTTACAGGTTTAATAAAATATACGAATTTATTTATGACTTAAAATTTTGTTTTTATAATATAAAACTTCAAATGGATACGAAATTATTTAAAAATTTTTTTTTTCTTGTATTATATAATAAAAGAAAAATGCTATCCAGATTAATATTCGACGGGTACGGGTACCACTCCATTGCTTTCGCCTCCGCCAACAACGGGTTCAGCCTCGGCGATCAGCCCCAAGGCGGCCCCCAACAATCAACCACAAACAAGTCCAACGCCTCCGACAGCCTCGTCATTAATATCGACATCGTCGGATTCCTTGCCGACCTGCAAAATCAAAACACCGCCGTCACCCCCGCCACTTCCGCCTCCTCCGTTGCCCCCATCGGCGATGGTGCCACCTTAGTCCTCAACGCCATCGTTAGCTTTGATTATGTTATCACAAACAACACACAAGTCGAGAATGGCAACCTGATCGATTCACGTTGGTATGATAGCTCAGAAGTCGTAATCATTAGTGGTTCCGGTGCCTCGAGATAAGTGTAATTTACAGATTTAATAAAAAATTTACAATTTTATTTTTGACTTAAAATTTTGTTTTCATATTATAACAAAAAGGAATATATCAAATTGTTTCAGTTGATAAATAAATTTATATGACAAATATTGGTTCTTTATCTCACGATTTACAAAATTATATCACAAATTTATCAACTGAAACATTAGAAGAAAAAATAAATAAAACCGATCCTCACATACTTCCAATGATTATAAAAAATATAAATAAAAAAATGAATAAAAGATGTGAAGAAATTCATAGGCAATTAAAATTATATTCAATCTATAAAATTAAATATCAAACAAAAAACGATATTATAACAATTAATGCAGCAGTAGATCTACATAAATTGAAATCTAAAAGTTGTGGTGTATTTAATCCTGTTGTTTATAAAAATGATTATTTCGATTTTTTTGGTAATTATAAACCAATAAATAAATGTGTTCTAATTCATTATATAGATATTATAGAAATAGAATTAGTTCAAGATTATAAAGAATATTTAAAATCTAAAAAAAAATATACTTATACGGAAAAAAATTTTGTATTATTTTATACTTCGAGTTTTTATCATTTTGAAAATTATTATAAATATAAATTAGCTGTAATATCCAAAGTATATAAACATAAAATTAAAGTAAATTTTAGTGATAATTATTTTACAATCTGTAAAACTAATGTAATATATACATCGGATTCAATTAAATTTTTCATTGAAAATCAAAAAAAAATAATGAAAAAAACATAATTTTTAAAAAAATTTACTTAACTTTTGTGATTTTTTTTTAATTTTTTTAATTTTTTTAATTTTTTTAATTTTTTAAAATTTTTTAAAATTTTTATTATTATACAATGATTTTACTTTTATTTTTTATAATTATAATTACGATTGTTATTATTTCTATTTGTAGTATTACTAAAAAATCTATAAGTCATTTTAATAATTTAAAAAAAATAGAATGTGACCAAGGAAAAATTGAACCTTTGTGTGAAAAATTATGTAAAAAGGCATATCCAAAACATAGTTTAAATGATCCAGTAACGTATTATTCTGCATGTATAGATTTTTGTAGTGTAGGTTTAAGAAATAAATATTTATGTAACTATTGTAAAAAATGTGTATTACCATTTAGTGGATATAATGATGCTTGTCAATATTTTAGTGGACCATTTATAGACACTGAAAATAAAAAATGCTATGGTGTTCCAATGTCTAAGTGTACATCATGGAAATCTAATCCTGATTGCTCACAACAAAATAAAACTTAAATACTATTAAGGAAATCTGATAGATATATTTTATTAAAAACCCACAGTAATAATAGTAAAGAATCTTATTTATCAGTCATAAAAATAATGAATAAAACATAATCTTTTAAAAATTTTACTTTATTTTTTTTTATTTTTAAAATTTTTTATTTATGTTTAATAGATGAATTCTAAACTACCACCGCTAAATATATACATTAATTTTATTAAAAATAATTGTTTGAATAAGACATTACCATCTGTTTTTGATATTTTACATTCAAATTTTAGTTTTTTACCAAAATATAATTGTTGTGAAACCGTAAATTTTAATTCAAATAAACGCGCAAAATACATAATAAATAATTATCATAAAAATTTTGGTATAACATTCTCTTTAAATGATCACGGAAAAGAAGGTAAAATGATAGAAAAATTTATTTTTGATATTGAGCCAAATTCTAATAATATGCCAGATTTAGGTGACATAGATATTAAATCTACTAAACTAAAAAGAAAAGTGAAGGCGGGGGCGAGTAACGAGAACAGGGCGAGTAACGAGAACAGGGCGAGTAACGAGAACAAGGCGAGTAACGAGAACTCTTTACCTAATAATCAATTTTTATGGATTAATAATTATTCGGTAAAAAATAAATTGAGTATTACGACGGCTGGAAGTTTAAATAATTATGATTCATTTAATAATATATTAGAAAATTCACTTTTAGAAAATACAAAATATTATTTGAAAATTAAGAAAGGATTATTATTTGTGTTAGAAGATCAGACAAATATATTATTAAATGTTATACTTTATGATATAGAAGAATTACCAAATGAAGTACAAAAACAAATTCAGAAAGATTATGAACTTATTCGCAGTTTAATTATCAATAAAAATATAAATTCTCAAAAACAAATGTATTTACAAATAGGTCGCGCGACTCAAAAAAATACTTTTGTTTTTTCTTTTTCTCCTAAATTAATTTCTTTTATAATTAATTTTTATTCTTAAAAAATTGTATTTTATTGCAGTAATTCGGTGTTTTTTTCTTAAAAATATTAATTCCAAAAATTTTTTATTTATGATGTCTATATTATCATTTAACGTTATTGGAAATTTTATATCATTCATCTATGTGAGAATAACATAATAAATAAATTTCTGAATTTAATTTTCGCGCTTCTTTTATAAAATATTGAATTTTAATTTTATATTCAAAAGAAAATAATTTCAAAAAATAAAAAAAAATATTCAAAAAAATTCATCAAATTAAAAACTAAAATTAATTATTCCAACTAAAAATTATTAAATTGCGGCCTCTTACTTGCCAATCAAATGAATAACCATATAGTCGTTTAAATGTTATAGGTTCATTATTATCGTCGTAATTTACAAATCGTGAATAATCATATGACATTTCGCGAAGAAATTCATTTAAAAATCCTAATGGTTTTCCCAATTTATCATTTACAAAATCATAATAATTAAAATAAAAATGTGTCGTATTTTGATTTTTCTCTCGTGCTTTATTTATCTTTTCGCATATTTTATTAAAATATTTTTTTTGAAGTAATGTCATATGATTATGTTTTTTTTCTTCTTTTGTAATTTCATTATTCTTCTCGTTACAGATTTTTTTATTCATTTAAAATTATATAATTTATTATAGTTAGATTTATTTTTATATCTTTATATAAAAAAAAAATAAATATATAAAAAAATATATAAATATATATAAAAGTAAAAATGAATAAAGAAATTGATTTACAAAAAATTAGATGATGCACTATTTGGTAATTAGTACCTAAATAGTTACCAAATAGTTACTAAATAGTTACTAATTTACGACCAATGAAGAATATCCCCATATAATAATACTTATTCTTCCCTGTTCTTTTCCTAATTTTTCCATATGTTTTTCACTTAATTGTGGAATACCGTGTCTAAAATCCGTATTTATTTTATTTCCAAAGGCATAGACATAATTATTATGTAGTGTAAAATTAATTCTTTGTCTTTCACTTTTATTTTTATTTGCGCTTTCAAATGATATTTCGCGTGTTATTCCAAATGTTGCACCAACAGTTATATTTTGAGTTTTAGCCTTATCGGGTTTTAAAGCTGCTGCGTCGTGGTGATAAGGTTTCCAATCTATTCCATCCGCGTAATAATTTAGGCGGGTTGCGCTTGGTGTCATAGCAAAATAAGAACATAATTGTGATATTACTTGATTAAAAGTTTCCGAATTTTCTTTCCATTTAATATCAGATCTATCATCCGCTATTAAATGAGTATCTCCGTGCCAAGGTTTATATACGCTATCGTTTACTTCTTTTAATATATTTTCGTAGATTGTTTTATTATAGAACATATTATTGATTATTGATACCTCATTCGCAAAGTAAATTGGTTCATTCATTTTTACTCTCATTTGTGGTTCTGTTAAATCCGGTGTAAAAGTTTCAGTGTTAATAATTCTATGGTTTGATTTTCTGTATTCCGGTGATTTATTGAACTCTGGCGAATTTCTATTTTCTGAAAGTTTTCCATTGAACTTAAAATCGTGAATATAAACACAATTTTCATTTTTACATTCTCCGAAAAAATAATGTCTGCATATGTTTTTAATATGCGCATATTCACAATTTTTATTGGTACATCTATTTAAAACATAAAATTTGCAGATAGACATTTCTTTATAATTAAGTTTAAATATAATTTTTTTCTTTAAATAAAATTATTAAAAGTAATTAAAAAGAAATTAAAATAAAAAATTTATATTTAAAAATAAGCTATGAATGATAATAGTAATAAAAATATAATGAAAGACAAAAATGGTAATGGGGACAAAAATGGTAATGGGGACAAAAATGGTAATGGTGACAAAAATGGTAATGTTGACAAAAATGGTAATGTTGTCAAAAAAATTATTTATCAAAATGAATTTTTTACATTTTTTATAATAAATAGAAATGTTTATCTTGAAAGTAAACCAAAAGAAATGCAAGAATTATATGATAAAAGTGATAATGACGAAAAATTAAAAAAATTTGATGAATTAATTGATTATTTTTATAATTATTGGAAAATAGTTGAATTGGAAGAAAATAATTATAAATATATTATGAATTTTGATATTAATTTAGTTATGATAAATATTCCATTAGATCGTTTTTTAAAAATAAAAGCGGTATTAGAATCTCTTAAAAATGTAATTGAGAAAAAATTAGAGAAAACTTATATAAAAGTTGATAATAATCTTACAAAACATTTTTTTGATTTAATTTTAAATTTTTATAAACCAATAAAAGAAGTTATTATTATTTAATATTGAATTAAATTAGTGGTGTCTGTGAAGATGTTCTCTCATTCATTGTAAAATAAAATTCTTCTCCGGCTCTTATGCGCGAGGAACTATCAGCAATACTTTGCACCATATTTGAAAAAGTTTCAGGTTCTTCTGCAAAAATCATTGAATTTGATTCATTTATACCAATATCGTTAGCGTGTAATAAAGTATCATTATCTGAACCAATATAAACTACTTCAATATTAAAATAATTTTTTGCACAGTTTATCATATTTCGAATCATTTGATTATTGTAGACTTTACTATTATTTTCTTGACCATCTGTTATAACATAAATAATACAATTATCAAATGTATTAGAGTTTGTAATTTTTTTAAATATAAAATGTTTTAAGGTTTTTCCTAGTGCATCCAGTAATGCCGTTTGACCACAAGGACTAATATCATTAATATTAATTGGGTTAACGTTAATGATATTAACTTGATTGATTTTCACATATTCTCTGTGATTAAAGAATTTTAAAGAAAAATTAATAGTTTCAGTATTTAATCTCGATATTTTTGTTTTTGATATTATATCATTTACACCATCTATAATAAATTGTATTTTACTGCGCATAGATCCCGATTCATCAATCAATAAAACTATATCTTGTTTCATTTTCTATTCTTTTATTATTTTTAATAGTAATTTTTATTTTTAAGTATTTAATTATTTTGTAAAATTTATAACATTTTAAAAAACTAACTAATAGTGGAAACTTATTCTGAGAATGCGTCATCCCCGTAATTAGCCAGTTATACCGCCGTCACCCCTGTAATTCGCCCCTGCCACCACCACCGCCCCCGCCGTCACAGCGAACGCCATTATCCCGAACTCTGCTTTGACACTCTCGACATCGCCGAAGTTCTCCACCACAGCCTCCTCCACCGCCACCACATTGCCCGCCGCCACCCTCTCCATAAACGACTGAACCTGCGCTTGCTCAATAAACGCCCGATCCTTTCGACGCAAGCTCTCCACCGCCGCCTCAGTAAAAGTAAATTTACCCATAATAAAAAAAATAGTATAATATATAAAAATAAAAAAAAGTGTAAAAAAATAAAAAGGAGCAAAGGAAAAAAAAAAGTGGCGAAAAAAAAATAGAAAAAAGTATAAAGGGAGGTTGTTTTGAAAGAAGAAAAAAAAGATAAAAGAGAGTGAAAGAGAGAATGAAAGAGAAAAAAAAAGAAGGCGAAAAAAAAATGAGGAAAGTGAAAGTCGAAAGGGGTAAAAAATAGAGAGTAGAGAAGAGGGTAAATTTGAAAGAGAAAAATAAAAGAGAGAGGATAAAAGGAAGCCAAAAGTCGCAAATGTAGGTCGAGTGGTTAAATGCAAAAGTCGAAAGAGAAATTTGAAAGAGATAAAAAGTGGAGTGACTCCGAAAAAAAAATGAAAGAAAGCGAAGTGGAATTGAAAGAGAGCATTGGGGTCGAATTTTCAATAGTAAAAATTGAAAGAAAAAATGAATATAAAAAAAAAAGTTTGCGTAAATGGAAAAATGTAAAGTAGAATTATCAGCTATAAAAAGTTTCAATGAAAAAAAAAAAATAAATATAAAAAAAAATTTTTTTTCAAAGTTTGCGTAAATAAAAAAAAAACTTTTTCTACAGAAAAAAAAAACAAGGAAAATGAAAAGGACAGTTTTTTGAAAGAGAAAGTTTGAAAGAGGTCTCAATGAAAAAAAAGTTGGCGAAGTAAAAAGGGGTAAAAAGTGCCTAGGGAGTTTTTTTTTCAGATTTACGCAAAGGAAAATTGGGAAATTTTATATTGAGGAGATAAAATTGAAAGAGATAAATTTCAAAATGAAAATTCGATTTCCAGTAGAAAAATAAAGAAAATGAGAATAAAAGTGAAAAGTGTGAAAAATAAAAAAAAGTTGAAAGAGAGTTGAAAGAGAAAAAATAAGTGGAAGAGAAAAGTCCATTTGGGACATTGAAAGAGAAAAGAGCGATGGAGAGAAAAAGTCTCTTTCGATTTTTGCGTAAAATGTATTTACGCAAAGAAAGTGTGAAAAATAAAAATTGAAAGAAAGCGAAGCGCATTTGAAAGAGAGAGTAAAAAAGTGAAAGTAAGAAAATGTGAAAAGGTAAAAAATTTTTGGACAATTTTTTAAGAAAAAAAAAAAGATTTACTCATTTTTTGAAATTTTTAGAAAAAATGTAGAAAAAGTTGGCGAAAAAAAAAGTGAAAAAGAGTAAAAAAAAAGAAGTAAAAAAAAGTAAAAAATCGAAAGAGAAAAATCGAAAGAGAAAAAATAAAAAGTCTCTTTCGATTTTGCGTAAAAAAAAAAGTAAAAAAAAATGAAAAAAAAGTAAAAAATTTTTGGTCAATTTTTGAAAAAAGGGTAAAAATTTTGCGTAAATTGGCAAATGGAGGGTAAAAGTGTGAAAAATAATAATTGAAAGAGAGGGAAGGGAAATTGATATATTGCGTAAAAAAATTGAAAGAGAAAAAAAATGAAAAAGTAAAAAATTTTTGGTCAATTTTTGAGGTTTTCGATGAAATTGAAAGAGAAATTGAAAGAAAGCGAAGCGCTTTTGAAAAAATAAAAATTTGAAAGAGAAGGGAGTGACTCCGAAAAAATTTGAAAGAGAAGCGTATTTGAAAGAGAGGGAAGGGCAATTGAAAGAAATAGAAAGAAATAGAAAGAAATTGAAAGAAGAATTTGAAAGAAATTGAAAAAATAATTTGAATGAATTTGAAAGAAAAATTTGAAAGAAAGCGAAGCGCATTTGAAAGAAGAAAAAATCAAAAAAATTCAAAGTGCAAAGGGGGGTATAAGGGGAAATAATAAAAAGCGCAATTAAAAGAAATTGAAAGAGAGAGTTAAGCATATTTGAAAGAAAGAAAGAAGTAAGATATTTTTTCCAGTTGGAAAAAAAATGTAGGT
>Ga0181392_1000562_pt1 | contig 14164 bp, 12 predicted proteins | sample 15SPOviralmetaG_FD_130083 | JGI IMG/M metagenome (GOLD analysis project Ga0181392, IMG submission 130083) | Marine viral communities from the oligotrophic San Pedro Time Series (SPOT) site, San Pedro Channel, CA, USA - 15 SPOT_SRF_2010-09-15 | ecosystem: Environmental > Aquatic > Marine > Strait... | reverse complement strand
TAAATGTTCACGATTTTAATAATGCAGAAATGGAAAATTCATTAGAAAATGTAAAAAATTTAATAAAAGGGTATGATGTAATTGCTCTACAAGAAGTTTATGATAAAGAAAAATTAAAAGAAATTGTTAAAGGATATAATTATGCTTATAATAAAGGAACTCTTTTAATGACAAAGTTTCCATTTCAAGAAATAAATTATCATATATCAAATGAAGCCTTTACTGCATTTATTTTAATAATTCCTCTTCATGTTAACGTTTTAGTAACTAATATTCATTTAAACTATGAACGCGAAGATATCAGATTAAAAGAATTAGATAATATTTTAAAAAAGATAAATAAATATTATGATGATTATCCTATTATTCTTTTAGGTGATTTTAATTCTCTTACAAGGAAAGATTACACTCAAAAAGAATGGGCATGTATTCATAAAATAAGGAAAAATAGTCTTTGGGAACTACCCACATCTAAATTAACAGATAAATTAAATTTTCATTGGTTAGATTCTGGACAAGATCATAAAGGTCCAACATCTAGATATGATACTAGAATTGATTATATATTTACAAAGTGTTTATTTGTAAAAGATTATAATATGATTAAAACTATACCTGATATTAGTGATCATAATTTAATATCCATAAAGTTTTTATGATATTTAAAAAATAATAACTCTTAATATAAAATGATTATTTTAGATGGAAAAACACTTTCGCATAATTTAATAGAAACTTATAAAGATGATATTGATTTATTAAAACAAAAAAATATAATTCCCTCTTTGTGTGTTATAATAGTTGGTAATAATCCTGAAAGTGAATTATATGTTAAAATGAAACAAAAAGAATGTAGAAGAGTTGGTATTAAATTTACTAAATTAGAATATAGTTATGATACATTAGAAGAAACCCTTATATATAATATTAGTAGACTAAATGATGATAATTCTATTCATGGTATTATAATTCAATTACCTTTACCAGATCATATATCTGACAGTGTATTAAATGTTATTCGTCCTTCTAAAGATGTTGATGGATTAACTATGACCAGCTCTGGAGCATTAATTCATAATCTAAAAACATTTGTCCCATGTACACCTCTAGGTTGTATTGAACTTTTAAATACATATAATATCGAATTAAATGGTTTGAATGTAACAATTATCGGTTCAAGTAATTTAGTAGGTTTACCTATGTCTCATCTTTTACTACAAAGGGGGGCAACAGTTACAATATGTAATATAAATACTAAAGATGTTAAAGCACATACAATAAATGCAGATATGATTATTAGTTGTTGTGGTGTTCCAAATATGGTTAAAGGGGATTGGATAAAAGAAGATTGTATAATTATTGATATAGGGATAAATAAAATAGAAGGATCAAATAAAATAACTGGTGATGTTGATTTTGAAAGTGTAAAAGATAAAGTTAAATATATTACACCCGTCCCCGGGGGAATTGGTCCAATGACTATTTCAATGCTACTAAAACAAACTATCGATTCTGCGAAATATTTTAATAATATTTAAAACTATTTAAAAATAAAAAATAACTAATAATATGTAGAAATATTTCTACTCTTCCCATATAGTCTAGATGGTTAGGATAGCTGGTTTTCACCCAGCCGACCCGGGTTCGAGTCCCGGTATGGGAAATTTTGCCGCCATAGCTCAGGTGGTTAGAGCGTCGCACTTGTAATGCGAAGGTCGTGAGTTCAATTCTCATTGGCGGCTTGGTTTTGTGATGTAACGGTTAGCATTCAGGACTTTGAATCCTGCTATCCGGGTTCAAATCCCGGCAAAACCTTAAACACTTTCTTTTACTGGGACTGTTTCATGTCTTTGTTTTTTATTTTCATATTTAATAATTATCATTGATATACCAAAAGTCAGTGAAATAATTATAAAATATAGTCTTGTTAGAATATTCATCATATTCTTAAAGTATTCTCTATCTGTTTTTATATATTCATATATGAGTGAGTCCAAATCATAATTATAACATTCTCCAATATCTTTTATGTGAATAGTTTCTTTATATATTCCTTTATGTTCTTCTGTATCTCGCATTTGAAGAGTATTATTAAATTCTAATGCCGATTTATATTCTGTAATAAATGTATTACACATAGTATCAACTTTACAACATTCTTTATCATGCTCACCACATTCATCGGTAAGGAGATTTTCATGGTTATTCTCATAGTTATAAATTAGTTCTGATGGTGTTGGACAATAATCATCATATAGTAAATAATAATATGTTGATTTACGAAGGTAGTATGTTTCATGCACCTGATTTTCTTCCATACCACATCCATGGTATATCTCACAATATCTAGGTTTCATATTAAGCATGATATAAACAATGAAAAGTGTTATAAAGGAAATGTACAGTTTTGTTTCTTTCACAATCAAAATTCCAATCTTTCCTGTTGCTTTTTCTTGAAACAAACTTATCATCAGGGAAAGTATGAAACCGAACAAACAAACTTTGTATAAAATAGAAAGCTTGAAATCATCAATCATCAAATCACTTATCTCAATAGTGTCAAAATTACATATAGTTGACGTACAATATTTTGTGAAATCATACATCTTTCCCATTTCAGTAATAACAGAATTAACGTACTCACTGTTCATTTTTTTCTTTTTTTTCCTTTCTTCTTTTTTATGTAATTTTAATACTTTTATTATTTCAAATTTTAGTTATTTTACAATACACAGGTAAATGATCTGTTATGTTTGTCAAATCAATCTTTTTGACCGATACATCAAATTTTAAATCTTTATAATTAATCGGTAATATGTAATCTAATATTTCGTTTCCCCAAGTTGGTTCATTATTATTATTTTTAACATTTATTATTTCATCTGCTTTTATATGATTCAAGTCACCCATTATTATATATCTATCAAATGGAGAATTTTCAATACTCTTTTTTAAATGTCTTCCTGCCATTTCTAAATTATTAGAATGTATATGAGCATTTGAAAAATTATAATTACCAACCTTAAAATATACTACGGTTTTTCTTGCCATATAATCGGGCCATTTATTATCATAAAATTCAATTTCTTTTATAAAATTTATATTTAGTTTTGATAATATCAATAAACCACTATCTTCTCCAACTATATATTTCTTACCTGTTTCTCCAATTAAATAATATCTATATTTATGCGATAAACTTTCAATTATATTTTTTTTAACACTATCTTCAAATACTTCTTGTAAGCAAACAACATCAGTATCAAAATACTCAATTTTATTAATTATATTCTTAACTTTTAAAGGTGTAGTAAAGTAAAACATACTTTGAATATTCCAAGATAATAGTGTTTCTGGATTATTTTCACCTACATTAAAATAATCACAATTAGTTTCTTTCATTTTTTTAAAACAACAAAGTCTCCGTAATCTAAATATTAAACAAATTACATTTTTAATACGAAAAAATAAATTATACATGATATTAATTTAATTCATTTATTTTTATATTCTTAATTTTACCCGTATCCCGTTCTCCCAATTTTAACTCAGATATACAATATTTTTTCCAATCTTTTTTATTACCATTTTCAGATGATAACTTCCATTCTTTTATACGTTCTATAAGATTCTTTTTATATAATTTATCATCTAGTAAACCGGGTTCAACTTCAATATTATTTATTTGAATCATTCTATATAAATTATTTAATTCTTTATCAATTTCAGATAATTTTTCTTCATTGTACTTTGTTTTCTTTTGATTTTCTCTTAAATCTTTATTTACTGTGTCTTTACTTGATGTTAAATTACTCAGATAATTATTGTAAACATTTATATTTGAATTATCTTCATTTATTTTTCTCTTTTTTCTCTTATTTGTAGAATTATAAGCAAACTCAATTATATATTCAATATTCTTTATTTTTTGAGGTTTTGTTAAATTATCTCCATCAATTCCATAATATATAACTTTATCTTCTTCATAAAATTCAGGTAATATAGCCTTACATATATTAGGCATTTGAGATGTTCTATATGAAAAAAATAAAGCACAATCTATCTTATTTTCTCTAAAATCTTTCTCATAACATTTCTTAAATTCATCTATATCACTCTTCTTTATTGTATCTTTATTTTTAACTTCAATCATCAATACAACTCCATTGCTAAATTTAATGATTCGATCACCAGACCCACCATGATCACTAGTATCGTTTATCTTTGCTTGTGTATCATACTTTAACCCTTTTTCAACAATTTCATCAAATATTTTTTCAACATAATCCCCCTGTTCAGTTGGGTTTTTAAATTCCTTTTTATCACATATTTTATCTTCAATTAATTCTGTTAAACGATTATTTTCTTCTAATGATTTTATTTTATCATTTAAATTCTTTTTTTCTAATTCATGCAGTTTTTCAATATTCTTTATATTATCACCGATAGATTTATCACGATTGATCTCCATTTCATTTATTCTATCCTTCAAATTATTAATAGTTATTTCATTATTATCATTTATGTTTTTAATTTTTGTTTCATAATATTCTTTTAATTCATTACTATAATTATTATTATCATTGTTATTGTATCTTTTAATAATATCTTCTTCATTTAATTTATCCCATTCTAATAGTTTAAATACATTTATACCAAGATCAATTATAATCTCTTTTATTGTCTCATTTGATTGTTTATAAATGTTGTCCATATTATATACATAATTATATGGATTTAACCTTTAATTATTTTATGTTTGTATATATTAAATGAATAAATTTAAAAAAGTAGAATATCAAGGGGGAAATGAAATAAGTGGAGGAGGACCTTTAGCAGATTTTTTTACAGGTAGAATGTTTGATGAAGATTATGTAGGGGATTTAACAAGTTCAAGTGATTGGGATGGTTGGTTTAAAAAAATACAGAAAAGACATAAAAATTTATCAGTTTTTAGTAAAAATGATCCCAGATATGTAAAAGATCAAGATATTATAGCAGAAAATTTAGAAATAGAAGATAAAGGTGATCATCGGGACCCTTATTCTAATTTCATTATGCCAGATTTAATTGATAATTATGATTTTGGTACTATTATAAATGTATTTTCAGATTATTATAATTTTGAAAATAGAAAGTGGAAAACTTATAAAGGTGAAAATATAGGTAAGATATTCAAAGAAGATAATATAACGGTGCCTTTAACACTTCCAAAAGGTCGTGTTATTAAAATTATGAAGGAATTAATAGCATATTTAGAAAAATCGTTAAAAGAAGGAAAGGGTGATGCTGAAAGTATTAATTACGGAATAAGAGAAATTAAATTAGCTTTTGAAAAACCACCATTTAAAACTTTTGCTAATAGATTAGGATTATCATCAAATCAAAATGATGAAAAAGAAAAACAAGAAGAACAAATAAAATCAAAAGAACAAAAAGAAAAAGAAAAATTAGAAGAAAAAAAAAGAAAAGAACTAATGAAACTTGAATCAAAAGAAATGAAAAAAACAAATCAAGATATTCTATCAGAAGTAAAAAAAATAAGAGGTGAAATAGAAGCTCTATCAAAACAATTACAAAAAGTTAGTTTAGAAGCAACCGTACCAAAAGAAGTTAAAAAAAGAGATATAAAATTAGAAAACAAAATGAAAGCAGATAGAATAAGAGAAGAAATAAATGATCTTGTTAAACAAGAAGAAGCAATCATTAAAGAATTATTTAGTACACATGTATCGAGGGCAAAAATATTATTCAGAGACTATATATAATTTTTATATATGCTTTATTATATGAATACCAAGAAACGGACAGTTAGAAAAATTCGTCAGAGATCTACTAAATCCAAACGTGAAATAAGGACCAGAGGTAAAGAAAGACGAGTAATCAGTAAACAAAGAAGAACAAATAAAAAAAATGCCCGTAGGTCAAACCGTCAATCTAGAAAAAAAGAACGTTCTATGAGAAAAAGAAGACTTTCTTCAAAACGTACACCTCTGGGTTCATATGAATCTCAAAAAGGTGGTATACCTGAGTTCCTTAAACGTAATAAAGTTAAGAAAGAACTAAAAGGAGCTCAAGAAGCGACTCAAGGACAAATTGATGCTAATAAAGACTTGCAACAATCTTTAGATCAAGGTCAAGAAAATAAAATGAAGTCATTAGCAGATCAGTATAAAGAAAGTAGAAAGGGAGAATTACAAGCCAATCAAGCATTAGATATGGCGAAAATTAGAATTAATACTGATGATGTTAAATTAGCATCTCTTCAAGCCGCAACTGGGGCAAATGTAGGTGCTTCAGCAGAAAAAATGATCGAGGAAATTAAAAGAGCAGAAGAAGTTGGTCAAGGTTCATTAAAAGATACAAACCTTAAAACACCCGAAGATATTCGTAAAAAACGTAGAAGCAGAGGATTTCTCAAAAAAATGTGGGACAAACATATTAAAGATGGAAGAAGAAGAAAGAAAATTACTAAAAAAGCAGATTGCGATACTCAATTATGTCAAATGTATGCCCAGAAACTTATTGAAGGTGGTTATTATGAATTCTTAACATCATCGGTCGGTCCAACATCTGAAGATGAATTACTCGCAGCAACAGTATTCATAGGAGAACCAGAAGAACCAGACGCACAAAAAGATAATATTAAATCAAGGGTTTCATCTTATAAAAGAAGAATGATTGATTATGTTAATATCATTACTCATATGGACTCAACACCAGAATTAAAAGATAAAACTTTTATAGATGGTCATAAAAGTCTTTCAGAAAAAATTAGAAAAGAAAGAGAACAACGTTCACAAGAATTACAATCTAAAGAAATTCCTGAACTTTTATCTTTTATTACTGAAGATATTGGTGTATTAAAAGAGTCTATTGATAAGTTTGTAAGTGATACAATTTTAATGGTTTATAAAGATTCTAACCCCGGAGAAGGTGCTTCTATAGATGTTCAGGTAACTGGTCAACCTGGAGAAAGTATGAAAGTTAAAGATAGTCTTGGAAATGATTATGATTTTGTTATACCACAAGGAGTATCAGTAGGTCAAACTATTAAAGTTCAAATCCCAGATACAAACTTCAGAAAACAATATTTAATTAACTATATTCTTGATTGTGAAAATACTCAATTATCATTAACCGATGAATACTTAATGAAGTTTGAAGAATTAAGACTTAAAAATAGAGCTAATTTAGAATCATTAGACAAAGATATTAAAGATTTCCAAAGAAATACAAAGAACATTGAAAGAAGATTTTATGAAACACAAGAACAAGCCGATGAAAGAGAACGAAAAAGAATTGAAAGGGCAGAACAAAGGGCACTTGAACTCGAAAAGAGAGAAGATGAACTCAATCAATTACTTCTTAAACGTGCTATGGAAAAAGAAGATCGTAAAGAGATACATGAAATGGATATGGATATTATGAAACTTGCTAAAGGAAATTCGGGTATTTTGGGTATTGGTAAGAAAGAAGGTCTTAGTGCTGATCAATTACAAGTTATATTAACGGCACAAAATGAAAAACAAGCATTAAAGGTTCAAGAAACATTAAAAGCAGACATTATTGGTATAAGAAAGAATGTTGAAGATGGTCTTGAGAAAATGGAACTTGAAGTATATCCTAAACTCAAAGAATCTATGGATAATCTCTCGAATCAAGCTAAGGAAAGAATTACAGAAGAATCTGAAAAGACTAATAGTAAGATTTCAGAATTAGAAAGAACAATTACAACTCTTAAGAGTGAAATTGATCAAATTAAGAATAGAAATGATACTGTAGATGCTATTTCTGGTGCTGTTGATACTTCGGTACCGGATGTATCGTCAACACCCGCAGAAACATCGACAGCAGAACAATCAACTGAACCAGCAGACACAGCAGCAGAAACGGCGGCAGAACAACCAACTGAACCAGCAGACACAGCAGCAGAAACAGCGGCAGAACAACCAACTGAACCAGCAGACACAGCAGCAGAAACGGCGGCAGAACAACCAACAGAAGAACCTGTTGCACAAGTAGAGGGTGCAGACACAGCAGCAGAACAACCAACTGAATCGGCAGCAGAAACACCAGCAGCAGAAACACCAGCAGCAGAAACACCAGCAGCAGAAACACCGGCAGCAATGGAAGCAGCAGCAACAGCGTTCCTCGCCGGGGAACAATCAACAGAAACACCAGCAGCAGACACGACCGGAGAACAATCGCCCGAAGTATCAGACGACCCTGAGGATCAAAATACGAAAATGAGTGAGAAAATATATGAAAGTGCTCGAGAAGAAGAAGAAAGATTTGTAGAAACTATTGGAGACCAAGGCGACAAAGGAAAAATAAATGAATTATTAAAACAAGAAAAAGATAAAATTAAAGCATTAAAAGATGAAATATCCGAATATTCTCCAGAAGAGCAAAAAAACTCTAAGTATGTGGAAGGCTTGAAGGTTACAATTAGAGACACAATACAAGAGACTGACAAAACACTGAATACTTTTTCAAAAGAATTGGTAAAGTTAAGAAGGAAAAACCGTAAATTGTTGTCACCTCTATCACTCGAATGGACTGTAGATTGAAACACCGATTTCAGAAGAAAAAGATCTTAATTTAGAGAAATTAATCTCATCTGCTAATTTATCATAGTCTCACTTGACTGAGACGATGTTAAATGATTAATTACCATATTAATTCTTTAATTATTAAATCAAAATATTCAAAATATCTTTTTTCATTTTCTTTTAATCTTTTTGAAACTGTATTATGACTAATTGTTTTTTCAGGATATATAAATCCTATAAATTCAGATATCTCCCTACAATTTTTCTTTGTCATTGCTTCTCCGGTCTCTTTGTAGATTATCAGATATTTATACTCTTTCATTATTAATAAATGTATATGTATATCATTTTTTTAAATATTATATTATATTATATATGGTTTGTATTTTCGGTATAAGTGATGAAGAATGCGATGATAGATGTGATAGAGAAGTTCGTTCTTATCAAGAAATGGAAAAAGTATTGAGAGAAAAAATTAATAAATTAGAGGATGATAAAGATGAATTAGAAAAAGAACATAAAATAAAGTTAAATGAATTAGAAGAAAAACACAAATTAAATTTAAAAGGAAATGTAGATAAAGTTATGGATGATGTTAAAAATAATCCAGATAGAAAAGAAAGAGTTTGTAAAAGTTTATGTGGAGGACCAATGAATAATAAATTAAAAATGGAGGTTTCTGGAGGTATGGTTAGTATTAATAGACTCGTATCTGCTGAAAATATTAAACCCCCAAGTAAAGCAGATGCTGAAAGGTACAAATTCTCTAAAAGATTAAATACTTGTAGATCTTTAAAAAAGATTAATCAGAAAAAACTCTGTTATCAAAGGATTGAAGGTCATAATAAAGGTATTCCAGCATTTCGCAAAGTATTACAAGGTAATGTAAAACCTATAAATTTAAATTTAATAAATAATGGAATCACACAAAAACATGTTAATCATTTAAAAAGATGTAATTCTAAGACTGTTTTTTTAAAAGATTTTTGTATTAGAAGATTAGAGAAAAAACCACCATTAAAGATAGAATATTCGAATGAAATAAAACAAAAATATAAACATCTCTTTGAAGGATTCGAAAATAATAGTAAAAATGAAGAAGATATAAATTTACACTTACTAATATTAATACTATTTATCATAATCATTATACTTAATTTTTGCGATTAAATTATAATAATGAAAATAATTACAATTTTAAATGTATCCTTTTAATATCTATAATCTTTTTAATATTAATAAACCATATTAAATAACACTCTTTATTATTTCTTCTTTTATTCCTCCTCCGAAACATTCAGAATATCCATTCAAAGGAAAAAATGTTAATTCTTTTAAATCTAAATATTGTAATGATTCAATATTTAATATTTCAGAAACTTCTTCTACATTCCTATTATTCATTATTAATTCCTCTTTTGAATTTATAGCTATCCCCAATTGACATACATCTACGACAGGTGGAGCTGGTATTCTAACATGTACTTCTTTTACACCTATTTCTTTTACATTTTTAATTATATTCTTCATAACATTACCTCTAACAATTGTATCATCAACAATGATAATTTTTTTATTTTTTATTTCAGATGTATTATATACAAATTTTTTACAAACTTTATTTCTTTCTTCATTTGTTTTTAAAATAAATGATCTTCCTTCATTATTTTTATCGTTTTTTGTAATTGATTGAGAATATCTGATATTTAATTTTTCTGAATATGCTTTCGCAGCCTCTATCCCCGAATTAGGTATTCCGATTACTATAAAATCTTCATCTAAGATCAAATTATTTTTATCTGCTAATGTTTCTCCAAGTTTCCTTCTATAATCTTTAATCAATATATCATTATAAATACTATAAGGATTCATGAAATATATCAATTCAAATAAACATATTCCATCAACAGAATTATTATTCTGATAAATTTGTTTTATACCATCTTTATTTATTTTTAATAATTCCCCACCCTTTACTTCTGTAATATTTGTACATCCTTCTAATCCAATCGTTTCTGAACAAACTATAATTTTATCGTCTTTATAACCATATGATAATGGTCTAATTCCATATCTATCTTTCATAACATACATATTTTCATTATGCATAATTATAAAACAATATGATGCTGATATATTCTCATTTATTTCTATCAATGATTTTTCAATATCTTTAGAATTACTAAGAATATTAAATATATGTGTTGTGTCATGACCAGTTACACTTGGAATATTTCCATTATGTACTAAACTTATATTATCATTATTTAATGGTTGTATCTCACTTGATTCGCCACCATTACCACTAGACGTTGTATACCTTACATGACCGATACACATATTAATATTATCTTTAATTATCCCCGAACCAAATACCCTTTTAACTGTCCCTTTATTCTTAATTGTTTCCATATTATCTTTATTTATGAATGAAATACCACAACTATCTTTTCCTCTATGTTGAAGCTTTTTTAATATTGAAACTATATGAGTTATATTATTATCATTATTGTTTTTATCATATATTCCGGAAATCCCGCACATAATATTAGATATATATATAAATTAAGATATTTTTAAACATTAATTTTATTATATTTATTATATTAATATGACAATTACAAAAAATAAAACTTTAAAATCCAAACACTACAAAAAGAAAATTGGTAAAAAAAAACAATATAGTAGAAAAAGAACAAATAATAGAAAAAAAGTTAAAAGAACTAAAAGAAAACGTAAACAGTCAGGGGGTAATCCACAAGATTTTTTAAAGAACATTACTTTTACATTAATAGTCTTTTGGGTACTATTTAGTATTCTCTTAAAAAAAGCAGTAATACAACCCACAATTGATCAAGCCTTAATTCCTCCAGATGTAAATATTGGTTATGCTTCAACTCTTATGAAATCAGAAACTTTGGGTATTTCATTAGTCCCTCTTTCATTTGAAGAATATACTGCTTATACATCTTTTTGTGAGAAAAAAATATCTCTGGTTTTAAATTTAAATGATTCTCAAGGTATAGAAAGCTATTTTGATTACTATCCAAAATATTATCAAAACTATGTGAATTCTTTAGGTCAGGAAAGGGAAAGTTATGTAGATGATTATAATAATCGTTCTGTTGAAGAAATAATAAATACCAGAAGTTTAGTCCCTCAAAATATAGGTGCCCACACTCCCCAATATGAAAATGATTTACATTTACTTTATCAGGGATTATTACCAAGTCTTAAATTACTAACTAATGATAATATTCCAAGGAGAATGTATGTTTCTGGGGCTCACTTTCAAGTATCCTTCAGTCTCAGAATTATAAATCAATTATTAAGCACTGGTGGAGATTCACCATGGCACCAAGATATTAACCCAGGTAATATGATTTCACCCCATTTAACAAACAGAGATATTCGTGTTTTTATAATTCCTCAGGGTCAAAAACCTCCCGAGTTTGCTTCTCAGGTTGGGGAATATTTTCCAAGATCGAACGAAGAATTGGATTCTTTCGGAACTTCGGGATTTTATAGTAAAGAAAATAAACCAAGAAGAATAAATCTAAAAATAGATGGTAATGATTATATCGCAATTGCTTTTAATAATCTAGGAGTATTTCATAGAACACCACCTATGGAATTAAATGATTACTTTTTGTCATCTCCACCTAGAGAAGTTTATCAATTAGTTTTTAAATGGAATGATAGAGACGGATATTGCCCTCAATCTGAAAGTGAATTAACAGATTCTCTTTCTGATATAAATATTGATGCTTTAAATTTAGTAGATGAAAATATGCAAGACAAAGAAGAAATTTTATCTTCTTTATCAGAACTTTCGGGTTCAGAATAATAATTATTTAAATTTTTAAATATTATAATATTACCCATGTATAAGCCTTTGTATAATTCTTTGGGATTATTATTTTTTATACCTATTATATCATATTCTATAAAAGGTTTATTTGCTTTGATAGTTTTTTTTAATGGAATTTTATGTCATGGTTCAAATTATATAGAATATGAACATTCAAAAATAATAACATTATACGATATAGTTTGTAATGTTATTATGGGAATATATATACTTATAACAGTAAAAGAAAATTTATTATTAATAGCATTTGTAGAGGGGATTGCTGTTTTTTGTTTTATAATAAATAAAATAAGATATAATAGTTCACCAATTTTACATGTTTTAGGAATTCAACTTCCGTTAGCCATTGGATTATATAATTATTAATTTATATTCTACGACGCATTGTTCTTCTTTTAGTTCTCTTCATAGAACGTTTTGTTCTTCTTTTAGTTTTCTTTGTTCTCTTTGTTCTCTTTGATCTCTTTGATCTATTTGATCTCTTTGTTCTCTTTGATCTCTTTGATCTCTTTGATCTCTTTGATCGCTTTGATCGCTTTGATCGCTTAGCACCGCCTTTCTGTTCTTCCTCGAATTTACCTGGATTTTCGATTAATACCATCCAGGTTTTATAGAATCTTTCTATAAGATATTTTTTTAATTCATTCTTGTCATTGATGTCTTTGAAACTTGGTTTATCACCGTCTCTCTTAGCAACCAAATCTACTAACTCTTTTAAATCTGTCAATAAATTTATGTTATTTATGTAATTTGTTATTTCTTTTTCGATCAACGATGTGTCGCCCGTGACGTGCGCAAGGCTTAGAAGTTTAAATTTTAAGGGATGGATTAATTTATCTTCCCACTCCTTCCGAAGCTCTGGCGTTAAAAGTCCACGGCGCTGAAGCTCGTCCAAGTGCATTTGTCTATATGCTCCCAGGAGACTTTTCTCTTGATCAGCAAATTCTTCATATCCAAGTGGTTCTGGTATCATGGGTAGACCGGTGTATTGTTTAGATCGGGCCTTTTTTAAGGCATGTGCCTTCTTGTTTTGCATTTCTGTATTATCCCAATTTATTTGTGCGATCGCATCCGCGCGGCTCTGTGCCAAGTAAGGGTTATCATGTTCCTCCTCGTCAATTTCGAGAAACTCTCCTTTCGAAGCCTCGACCACCGAGTCGGGAACCGGTTCCATCGCACGTTTCAGCATCTCTTGTTCCCGCAGATACGCTCGCTCTCGGTCTCTTTGCATCCACGCTTTCGCTTCTTCCCGGTTGCGAGCTGCCCTGTCAAGGTACTTTCCGGTTTCGGTGTCAGCAGACATGTTCACGGTGGTTTCATTCAGTAACTCTTCTTTTGGTGTTTCTTCTTTTACACCAGTGCCCCAATCTAAAAAATTTCTCCCGGCATCAAACGCAGTTTGCTCAACTGAACTTAAAACATCGGATAAACCTGTCCATCCCGCTTTCGCAGCAGCATCTGCCCCTTCTCTAATACCTTGACTCACACGTCCCAAAGGAATAGGCACTCTCAATGTTGACACACTGTGGGCGTCTGGTCCCGGAGATGACTCTCTGGATCTTTTTTTGGTCTTATTTGCATTTGCTCGCGCTGTTGTTGGCATTCTTATAATATAGTAAATAAAAAAATTTCTTCCTTCCTTCTAAATGAGTCACTGTTTTGTAATTTATCATTTTATCACTAGAAACTTTTTATATAGTATTATGTATATAAGATAAATTTCTCATTATATATAAAT
>Ga0181392_1000560_pt1 | contig 14219 bp, 21 predicted proteins | sample 15SPOviralmetaG_FD_130083 | JGI IMG/M metagenome (GOLD analysis project Ga0181392, IMG submission 130083) | Marine viral communities from the oligotrophic San Pedro Time Series (SPOT) site, San Pedro Channel, CA, USA - 15 SPOT_SRF_2010-09-15 | ecosystem: Environmental > Aquatic > Marine > Strait... | reverse complement strand
ATATATTATAACTAATTGTATCAACTTTTAAAAATAGAAATACTATAAAATAAAAAAATAAATCACAATACAAATATAAAATAAAATATCAATATAAATAGTTATAAAATATATTAGAACTATTAATGGTTTCTATCTCTTTTAAAATCAGATACTTTAGGCATAAGATAATCAATATAATATAAATTCTTTTTATTTTTAGGATATTTAGGTATTTCATCAATAACTCCGTGTGCCTTGAGTGCTTGATGATGATAATCAATAACTTCAATCATATCGGTCCTTTTAGATGAACAATGATATCTATTCATAGTGGGATGCATCTCATTTGTGAATAATCTATCAACCTCAACCCTTACTTTGAGATTTGGGGTGATTTGCCGAGCATTACTATATGATTCATAAGTGTCATATCTCAATCCGTTAATGGTGTAGCATTTTTCTAATTGATCGTGAGAATATTTACTTTGTAGAGGACGGATCAAACCTCCAGCGATACATTTAGGATACAATAATCTCAACATTAGCCGACCGTGATTGATTTTAGATTTAAAACAATTACGATCTCCCATACACCGATACTGACCTTTAATCATTCTTTTTATATGTTTGACAAATATAGGATTTGTAAATTCATCAGTACAAGATTTGATCATATTACGATTGATATACATATATATAATATCCATAACATATTCAGGAATAGCATATTGATCCGCAACGCATTCGACGACATGATTCATAGTCGGCATTTTGGGTGTTTACTTTTCTCAAATAAGTATCTCAAATTTGCTTTAGATTTGTTCTTGAGGTGGTGTTTACTTTTCTCAAATAAGTATCTCAAATTTACTTTAGATTTGTTCTTGCGGTGGTGTTTACCTTTCTCTAAAAAACATCTCATATTTATTTTGGTTATGTAAAGTCAAGTTTGATGAACTTATGTTCAACTTTAAAAGATGCATCACCCTTTCCTCTGTATAATTTTTTAGGTTTTGATGTATCATTTGCAGATGCTTGAGTTGGTGGTGGTTTGTTTGTCATTATGATATATAAATCTAAATCTTCTTTTTTGTATATTTGTTTGATATATATTCTATAATATAGTTTACCATATTCTCTTCTATATTGTCCGCTCCATTTACGCATCCTTCCTATCCATTCTTGCTTTGTTTCACCTTCCTTACGGATTACATCATCATCATATAATTTTGATGGTTTTAGATTATTTAATCCTGAATTAGTCATCTATAATATTATCAATATTTAATTAAAATTCAGATACCGATATGAGAATAATAGTTCTAAAATATATTATAACTATTCATACTCACGACCTAATTTAAATTTCTTATTTATAATATCTGCTGTATAGAAGAAACAAAAATCCTCATAATTACTTGAGTTCATAGTATTTAATATGACTAATGTTTGATAATCTTTAGCATATTTATTTATCAATTCCATTCCTTTTTTTTTATCATCACTAACAGATAAATATTGTTTATTTATAGCATCTTTATTGTCAAAATTACTTTGCTGAAAACAGAATATAACATCAACATTATCTCGTTGGACTGGTGTAAAATCTTTTTTTATATATTGATATGATACTATCAATGATATCTGGAAGTGCCGTGCAGATATGAACAATTTATCAAGTATCTTTTGTTGTTTAGCATCATTAGAAGCGATAATATCATCAATTAAAATTAATATTCTATAATCTCCTTTAGGTTCATTTCTTAATAAATGTTCTTGCCTTTTCATTATGCGTTCAATCACATCAATATCTACTTCTGTATACCTAAACTCAAATGGGACATAATCATATCCGTTTAATGCTATCTCAGCTGTAGGACTAAATACAAATACATTTTTTACTTTTCCTCTAAAATAATTGTATGCTATATCTCTACATAAAACATTTTTTCCACTTCGTCTTCTTCCTGCTAAAACTATTGACGGATTAGGAGGGAGATCACTGAAATCGAATTCTACAAGGTTCATATATATATATTATATTACAAAAAAATATTATTATTTATTTCCCATTAGGGAGAGGGAGTTGAGGGAGGATGGATTTTACAGCAGGGCGAACTGCTACATCATAGGCAACAGAAGATGCACCAAGACGGATGCCTTCATTAACAGTTCCCATACTAAATACAGCACCACCTTTAAAAACAGCACGATTAACACCAGCAATCATCATACCACGAAGCATACTATCGATTAAGTTTTGAGCGTCTAACATTATTATATGATATAAAATATTTTTTAATTAATATATATTTGACTTGATTTTTTACATTTTTTTACATAATATCAAAAAAAATCAAAAATTATTTTTCTGTTTCAGGTTCTAAATTTATTTCTTTACCTTCTTTTATCAGATAAGGCTTTCTCGGTGTTCCCCCAGTATGACCTGTCATTTGTAATTTTTCTTCTTGAATGACAGCGTCAACATTTCTTTTACAACAACCCCAACAAATACTTTCACATTTAGATTTTTGTAATATGACCATAAAACCACCCAAAGCACCAAGGACACCAATAACAAATAACATTAACTCTTCCATAGTAAAATCACTCATTTTAGTCATTTATGATATATATATATATTTATTCTAATCTTAAAGTTATATCGATACTACAAATATCACCAAAATTATCAGTCGGCCCGGAAGAGATTAACGCCCAATCTTTCACAACCCCATCAGTACCAACATCTCTATAATATATATCAATTGTGATTGTTTTTGATGTAGTCCAAGTTTGAGGTCTACCTTCTACTAATTTATAAGGATATGAATGACCTATGGTGCTACTCATAGATGATGGAGTAGATCCTACTTTGTTCGCTCTACCTATAGGGATAAGTCCTGTTATATTGATAGGAGCATTCGCAGAGATAGGAGGAACTGCCATCGTTTGTGTTCCATCAGCCAAAGAATATAATACAACATCTCTACTATCTAAAAAATCAAACTTTAATGCGAGAGGTGATAATATTGTTGTATCGATGCTTCCTAATCCTGAATTAGCAGTAGATTTAGAAATAGGTTCTTCTAAAGTTTCAGAAGCGATATAATATTTTACATCTTCTAAATAAATATTTTTAAATTTATATTCTTTAGCAATTGTAAATGTTGCAGATCCTGTTGTATTCTCACCTGTGAATGAAAATGTTAATAAAGTCATATTATATTATATAATTATAAAAAAAAATCAAATATTATTTCTACATTAATTAATTTATTCAGTAATCATTTTAAAATTGATTTGACCAGTAGAAGAAGTATTGTATGTATTAATTACAAGGACTTCTGCTACGACGTGAACAGTGTGGGCGTTAGAACCATTCGCACCAGCACCAAATTTAACTTCAATCTCAGGATTACCAAGTTGAGAGAATGATAATGAACCATCAGCACTACCTACATCATCAGGATTATAACCAAAGTTGATCACCTTGACATGACTGGGTTTAAATTCTCCACCACTAGTCGCACCAAAAGATTTATCAACAGCAGGATCATATAATTTGTATGTATCACTCGATACAGCAGTATTACACGCCATAGGGAGATTATTTCTAAAGCATTCTACAGCATAATCAGTATTGTATCCAGCACCAGCAGTGAGCGAGTTAGATACATTATCAACACCGCATCCGCAGTTTTCTAATTCATAAATAGATTGATTATTAGCACTAAATTTAACAAGTGCTAAATCTACTGTTTTCATATATGCTTTAGCGGTGGTGTGTGCACGATCCGTATCGTCAGTAGCAAATACATATAGACGGCGGACAAGACCGCTGATAGATTGTATTTTAATTTTATTACCAAGAGTAGAAGAATCGGTGGTCTGTACTAAAGCAGATGCACCGATGCTTTCACTAAAGAGAGTAGTAGTAAAACCGATTTGACTGCTTACTGATCCTGGAGCATAGTTTCTTGCTTGATATGATGCCAACTCATTACCATTTAATTCAGCAACATAGCAGACAAGTTGAGCATCGTTGTATGTGACGCGATCAGCTGGAGTTTCTGCTTTTCCGTGTAAATCAAGAATAGCACGATAATCAACTTCAACGAAAGCATTTGATGATAGAGAATATAAATCCCACGCTTTTCCAAGTGATTCTGTAAACCACGCTTTTAGAGGGCAAGATAGAGTTTGACCTCCAAATACACTCGCCATTGCTTTTCTGCCTTCGATACTCGCTTCAGCATCAGCAGAAGCACCTACAATAGCAGATCCAAGCATATTATCAAGTAAAAGTGATTTTTCTTTAGTAGCACGAGTGTATTGAGAGATTACAGACCATTCAGGAGTGCATTCCCATAGAGTATTACCCTGATAAGTGATTCTTACACGAGTGAAGGCAAAAGCACCAGCCATATCAACAAGGAAACAATCTTTAGCACCACTATCATCATTAGTATCACCTTGATTAAATTTAGTTTGTAAATATAAATCTTCAAGTAGGCCAAAATTGGGCAACTGAAATTTAATAGTTTGATTTCCATCAGCATTCATAGAAGTTGTAGGATTAACTATAATTTTACTGCGAGCAACAGGGCAGATATTACTTTCACCTTGAGTGGCGTAATCGTATACATTTTGCTTACTGTTTCTTGCCTTGATAGTATTGTAAAGGGATGAGTTCTCATTAGCACGATGAATTAACTGAGGATTAGACATTTTATATATTGTATTAGAAAAAAAAAATAAAATTTAATTTAATATTAATTTAACTTTAATCTGTAGATTTTTTAGGTTTACCAAGTTGTGAACCAAAACCTGATGCGAATTGAGATGCAATATATATTCCTCCAATGATCAGTACCAAATTGATCGCTTTATTTTCTAAAAATGCTATACCTCTTTCTACTAATTCACCACTTTTCTCTACTGCTTTGAGGGGCAACTCACCTACAGGACGGATTTGATTTTCTGCTAAATTATCATCTGTTAATCCTATACGCTGGACTTCTCTTTTTTTTTGTTGTGCTTCTTGTTCTTTACTTGTTTCGACAAGAGGAGTTTGTAAAAATTTAACAAAACGAGAACCAATATCATCAGTATTTTTTAATTTTTCTATATCTTTATTTCCTAATTCTGCTTGTATTGTAGGATTCTCACTTGACTTTAAATCATCAGGAGTAGATAAATCTTTATTAATTCTTTCAACAGCATTCTGCCGTTGTATAGGATTAGTTAAAGCGACATTAGATATAGGATTAGGAGGAGGTGCAGGATGCTCTAAAGGATTAGAACCAGTAAATCCTGTAGGTTTTAATTTACCATAGAAATCTTTATCATTTTTTAAAAGTAATACAGGAGGCATATATTTATATAATACAATATAAAAAAAAAATATATTTTATATTAATATAAATGGGAGATGAAGTTGATGCTTTTGATTTACCTTCACGACTTCAATCTGGCAATGGTGATTCACACCAAAGCACTATAGTAGAACCTGATGAGGAGGCAGTCAGGGAACAATCACAAGCCAATCTTGATAAAGTTAGAGAAGATTTTTTTAGTAGAAATACAAATGTTAATAGCATGATCGCTCAAGTAGAAGCATTAGGATATAGTGATACACAAAGGAGACATATTATAGGTGGGATATTAGCAGAACATCAGTATCGATTAGGTCATAATAACGTCCCATCAGGATTACAAAATAATCAAATAGAATATATAGCAAATCAAACAAACGCTTTAGGATCACCAGCATTTAATCTTAATGCTGTTAATATTATGGTTGATAATCAGGGACGAACATATATAGAAGATAGAAGGGTTAGAGAAACAGATGGAACACCGAGGAGATTATATCTGCCTCCACCAGTACCATTTGATCCTATCTCAAGAAGAGCAAGGCAACAATTACAATATGAAGAAAGTATAGTTGATGATATTACAATACAAAATCCTGATATTAGTGATATTAGAAATCATTTATTAGTTGATGATATTTCACAACAGAATGTAGATGCTGTATCACAAATAATCACACAATATTTACAAGGCGATAGAAACGACCAAGATAGAGATGAAATGAGACATCGTATTCAAGAATTACCTGGATTATCTGAAACTGTAAACATTAGAGAAAAATTAATAATATTATTTGATGATATTAACCAAGAGGAACAGTATAGAGTTGATAATGATGGGAGACCAAGAGGATTGACAGATGAAGAATGGGACTATATACAAGATAATAGTGATTCTCTGAATTATTATGGACAACCTATTTTAAGAACACAAACAGATCCTCCAACTAAATATTTTTATACAGGACCAGGATATACTGTATTAGAACCGAATAATATAAGAAATGTTGATACAGCACAAATTACACAATCACAACAAAGAGAAATTAATTTGTTCACACAAGGATATATAACTGGTGAAGATAATGATAATAATCCTGATAATTTAGCAAATAATTTATCATCATTATTCAACGAACCTGATTTCGCAACAAGATTAGAGTTAGAAGATATAGCACAGAGAGCAGAGGCAGAGAGAGTATTTAGACAATTAAATAATGGAAGACCATCACAATTAACACCATTACAATATCAATTTGTTATGAATCATAATTTATCACCTAATGAACCAAGATATTCAGGTGAACCTATACAAACAATCACATCAACTATAAGAGGAACAACAATAACTCAACAAGGTTTTAACTCGTGGGATAATCAAGAGTTTCCTGATTTATTAGTCATACCTACTGATGATATTATAAATCAATTAATAGAGAATGGTGCTTATACTCCACCTGAACCAACTGCAGATCCTGATAGGCCACCAGTAGTCTTACCACCAACACCACCAATAATAGAACCTCCTATAAGTGATCCTCAAATAATACCACCTGAAGAAATAATACCTGAATCATTAGAACCACCAGTGATACAAGGGCAAACACAACCAGTTAATCCTATAACTCAAGGTGATATTCCTGTCGATACATTAGAAAGAAATATACAAAGATACGAACAACATTTTAATTCACAACAAAGACAATATGAACCATTTAGACAAATGTTCAGGGATATATTACCTATATTTACTGGATTCGCTGGTGGATTTTTTGCATTCTCCTATAGTAGAAGCAGAGATAGAGGCACTATAGGTGAAATATTACAAAATGAAAGAGTTTTTCTCAATACAATTGAATCGCGTATCACTACAGCACAGAGAAATTTAGGCAGACCATTACGCCCTGATGACCCTGAAACACAAGTAGGATTAGCAAATATAGGGTTTCCTGATCCTGAAATAGATTTTAGTGAAATACCTTTAAAAGATTTAGTCCCACAATTATCAAATAGAAGAGATGATTTATTAGAATTACAAGCACAATTACCACCTGATACAGCATTCGCGTTAAGAGGCACATATCAATATCAGTTTAATGAACCTGAAAGATTTAGAATACAACAAGAATTAAATACTGTTCAGGAGTTAATACAAGAAGCCGAAAGCGAATTAGATTCATTAGAAATGGATATAGCAAATGACGAGGCATCAAGGCAAGAAGTAAACCAAAGATTAGATGAATTAATAAATCTTGATACACAAATATTACAAAATGTATATAGATATAATCCTCAAATATTATCAGGTTTTACTATAGGCACAACATTAGGATTAGTATTATCAGGATATTTCTTTCCTACATATGTAGATGTTGAAGATGCATCTTATTTTAATAGAGAATATGATAAACCTGAAATAGAAAATAAAGCACAACCATTACTACATGATCCTGCTAAAGATGTAAAAAATGATGTATTACAAATGAAGATGAGAGACCCTAAAGAAATAAAATCAAGAATACATCAATCAGTACAGAAACAATTTATCCCAGTAAAAGATAATAGAGGTAAACAATTATCATACAAAGAAATACAAGAACTAAAAGCAACATTATCACAAAGTGAACTAAATAATCTAAAAGATAAATATTTAGTTTTCGGTGATGATAATAAACCATCACATTTGATACAAGATAAATGTAAAGCAATTGTAGGAGAAACTATAATTTCTAAAAGACCTATTAAATTAAGATAATAATTAATATATAATATATCATATAAAAAATGCCTCGATTAATTAAATATACTACGAATGGAATTGTTGATGAAATCCCTGACCAAGCACTCGCTGTGATTGAACACGCTACATTATTTTATCTGATAGAACAAAGGTTTAAAGGACCACAAAAATATATTATATTTGCGGTTGCTGGTGCTGGATATGAGATGGGAATAGATAGATTAAAACGGCAAGATGCACAAAAATAAATATTTTAATATATAAATGGATGATACTTATGAGATGAAAGATAGCAATTATCAAAAGAAAAATAAACCATTATGTATATATTGTAGTTATAGATGTGCTGTGCCTTCTAAAAATAATGAATATTGTAGTGAGATGTGTAGATTATTACATTATTCTATCACAAAAAAAATAGATATAGAAGATATAGGAAAGTTAATAAAGTTAAATAAAATAGATTTGATAGGAATAATATTATCGTTGAAACAAATAAGCATTAGTAAAAAAGAATTATGTGAGAGGTTTAATGTAAAATATGATCCTCCTAATGTATTAAAAATAAAACACGGTTCAGGAACATTATCATTCGATTAAAGGTTCTAATATATTTTAGAACTATTTTACATAATATTTTATTTTATATTTCTCTTGATATTTTATTTTTTTATTTTATAGAATTTAAATTTGAGATACTTATTAAAAAAGTTCTAATATATATTAGAACTATTTAAAAATAAAATAATATACATTATATAGACAATGGAAAGCATTTACAAGGATCTAAATATTACTGCTGAACAGTTTTGTTCATTTACAATTGCAGAAAAGATAAATAAATTAAATATCAAATCAAGAGAAGACTTTTATAAATGGTTCGGCAGAGCAATCCCTGATAAAAAAAATAATTACAAATATCAATACTTTTATGATAATGAATTCGATGAATGTGAAAAAATATGTATACAAATAGAAAATATAAACAAACCTAAAGTAATCAAGAAAACACAGCCTCCACTTGTTCTTGATATACCTGAATGCATCACTGAAGATTTTAAACATTTTGGATTAGATGTTAATAAATATGTTAAAAGAAATAAAACACAAGATAGATTGTTAAATATACAAGATCTGAATTGTGAAAAATTATTTAAATTAAAAGAAAAAGAGATAGAAAAATTATTGGATGATAAAATAAATATTACAGAAAAATTATATAATGAATTTATTGAAGATAACAAAATATATGATATAGTATTATATGAGTTCTTACTATTTAGAAATATAATAATAGATAATATTGAAGAATACTTTATGGGAGATGATCTTGATGAAATAAATATGGAGAGAGTTGATGTGTTTTATAAAAATGATTTTCGACCATATATATATAAAAAATATAATAAAGAAATAAAAGAAGTAAATGAAGATGACTTAAGAAAATTAAAGGCATTTGATTATTTCTATAAAAAGGTTAATCCTAATAAATACAAGAAAAAAGATAATTATAGAGAATATATGACATACTCACAAAATAAAATGAACTTAAAAAAATCATATAGAATGTATCTCGAAGGCAAATCGTTAGATGATATACCCATAGCAGATAAATTAAAATATATTATATTTATCATAGATAATTGTGATACAAACTAATTATAATTAAACCTTTTCTTGTAATTTCTAATATTTTCTCTTATTGATTTACTATCTCCCCATAATATATAATATGATAAATATCCTGCCCTTGTTGAATCGCCTGTAGTTAAATCTTTTCTATGTCTATCCCTATATGCTTTACGGCGTGATTTATCACCTGTTAATGTATAATCAGGCGCTCCTGCCTGACCGAAATATGTAGTTTTAGTACGACCATTATCTTTTGTGAACACCGCCATATATTTCTTACCTGATTTATTTGATTTTTTGATAGTTAATTTAGTCATATATCTATATACAATAATAAAAATTTTAGATAATCTTTAAGGTTTTCTTCATTATTTTTGTCTTTATATTTAGGATCCATCATGCATCTCATACTCCACAGATGTCTCCATATATCTTCTTTTTTACATTTAAAACTTATTTTTTTTACACATATTTTATGATAAAAATTATGTCTACATATTTCACAAGGCAATCGTTCAACGAAACTTAATATAAAATCCTCATCATTATCCTTTACTAATATGAACAAAGTATCCCACCACGCACCACCGAACTTTTTATTTATATCCATAATACTATATTTATTTTTTTTTGAGATGTATTTTATCTATCTTGTATGCTTTTGATGAAGGATTAACAGATGCATACACTCTCGCCATCGCCCATTGTTCTTTTTTCATATTAGGTCTTGAGGGACCAGCAGTTTTAAATGCTCCTACACCTTTATTATATATTGTTTGTAAACCTGACCTTTTGTATCCGGTTAATTTAGATATTTGTGATAAACTATTTGATTGATTAAGAGGTTGTTTATATTTACGATTGAACTTTTGTTTGTATGTCATAACCATTTATAATATATGGTTATAAAATATTTTAGAACTTTCTTTCACATAATTTTTTACAATATAACCTTCTCATCCATCTATAAGGCAGGTCTATCGCCCTTCTTCCCCATCTGTTCCACGTGATAATTCTCGCACAAGCATAGCATTTTTTTTTTATCATTATTTTTTTCAATCGTTTTGACACCTACAGATGATAATATAATCATCAATCTCAATTGAGGTGTCATCATGCTACAATCAATCTCACCAGTATCAATCATTTCTTTTAAAATAGGGACAATATCATCTTTAGAATTATTTACTTCATCAGCATAACCTGATAAGGCATCAATATCAAAATAATCTAATCCTCTTTCTGTAGTCCTACACATCAATAATAATGTTTCGAATACTACATTATGACTATTTTTTTGAGTTATTATCGACATAATTAAATCTTTTTTATCAGCTAAAGTTTTATAATTCATATCACTATTGATATGTATGTTTTCTAAATTTTCAGGGAACTTTTGTTTTAATACGAATAATTGATTATAGAGATGAGTTTTTTTTTCTTCATCTAATTTTTCATTATTTAATTCTTCTTCATTTTTTTCTTTTACTCTTTTCTTTTTTTGAGCAAGTTTATTATATTTTTGTTTTTCTTCTTCTGTAAATTCAGATACTTTTTTATTTAATCTTTTTTTATATTCTAAATGATTTTCTTCTTCGACATCAGTAATCTCTGCAGATATTTCAGGTGATGCATCAGGATTTTTGAGATCTTCTAAAGTTATTTGTTCATTATCCATTTTAATATAATAATAGAAAAAAAAAATAAAATATATACTATAATATAAATGCCTATTCTTAATTTTTCAATCCGTTCACAAGACCTTAATAATAATGCCGATCCTGATGGAAGTACAAGAATAGCAGAGAAAACTATAAAATTAGAAAAAACATTTAAAATTAAATATCTTAAATTATTACATATATATCACAATGTATCAAATGCTAATATTAGTGATGATGAGGGAACGAGTGAGAATACAATATTATTTGCAAAAATATCTTTCTTAAATGTAGATAATTCTGTATTTTATGAACATAAAAATAATCAAGTTATAGAACACGGTGGCATGATCTGTTTAGGTGAAACTATTAAAACAGAAGGAGAATCTGTTTTTAAAGAAGCATATAAAGTATTACACGATGGAAAACAAACATTATATATTAATCAACCTTTTACGATTCAACTATTTAAATTACAAGCCTCGGATCCTGCTGTAGACAATACAGATGTAGCAACATATAACTCAAGTGAATCACATTTATTAAAACCTATTAGCATAGATGACTTTAGAGGAGCATTAGACAGTGCTGGACAATATATTTCATTCACATTCGAATATGCTGAAGACTATAGTAAATAATTAATATTATATAATGTGATAAAATAAAATATAATTCATTATATAATGCCTACAAAATCTCAATCATTAGAATTCGTAAGAGCAAATAAAAAAGAATTAGGGATAAAAGTTTCAGGATTAAGTGTATCACAATTAAATAGTGCTATAGATAGAGCAGTAGAGAAAAAAGATGTTAGTAAAGATACAGCGAACAAATGGAAAAGAATGAAATTGATAAGTGATAAAACTCCACAAGAGATGGAAGCATTTATGAAAACATTAAAAAAAAAACAGTTGAAAGAAGGAACATTAGGCAAATCTGCTCCAGTCCCTAAATTAGCAAGAGATAAAAAAAAAAACTACAATTGACTTGTCGCACAAGAACAAAAAAAGATGGAGGAAAATATGTAAACTGCTACAGGTCGTAAAACTAAAATTAAAATATTTCTTATAATATAAATGTCTCAAAGAGAAATTTTATACATTCATCAAATATACGGATTATTTGATGATAATGTAAAACTTACAGATAATAAATTATTTACAGATAGTTATTTAAAATATACTTTCATATGTGATGAAAATAATAGAAATAAAAATAGAAAATATAATTATCAATATAAATTATGGAACAAAGAATCGTGTGAAGCATTATTATTAAAATATCCTGAATTTAACTATTATCACGATGTAAGATTTAAAATTATGAAAGTAGATATTATGAGATTTATAATATTATATCATTATGGAGGATTATATTCAGATATGGATATTATCCCTCAAATATATAATTTTGATTTTGTTTTAGATAATCCGTTGAAAATGTATCTCTGTGAATATATGAACAAATTGTCAAATATTTATGATATAGAAATTATAGGATGTTATAGAAAAAATCCTATATTATATTCATTTTTACGATATATCCCATCTCAAATAGAAGAAAAAAATAATATAGATGTATATAAATCGTGGAAAATAAGATATGTCTTTCAAACAACAGGTCCTCGATCATTTAACAGATTTTTAAAAAATAATCATCAACAAATCCAAGATATTATCTCTTTAAATACTATTTTATTCGAAGAAGGCATCACACAGGAAACAGTACCGATGGATATTGTGAATGAATTTTACCAGATAAAATTTTTTAGTTTTCATTCGTTATCATATAATAATGAGATGCATAACGGAAAATATAAAGGTTATAAAAAGAAAAAATAAAATATATTATATATTATAAATGCCTACGCAGTCAAATTACGATCATATTAAAAGTGAATTATTCCAAGCAAAATTGAAGATTATAGAATTAGAAAAACAAATACAAGAATATAAAAATTTAAAAAAAGTATCATTTGATGATGAAGTAAAAATTGAGATAAAAGATCTCCCAATATGTCAATCCAATAAATAAATTTTATTAATATGATTTATTATTTTTAAATTTTTTAAAATTTTGATATCCTACAGTTCTTTTTTGTAAATCACTATATCCTTTTTTTTGACCTCCGATCAATCCTGAATTGTGAACCAACCATAAATCTTTTTTTTGTAATTTATTCCATATTACATCGCAATGATAGATATACCAAACTTTATTTAATAATTTAGATACACCTTCTATATATATATCTTTTAATGTTTGATAATAATGATTACACACTATATATCCTTCACTTCTAACTGACCTTAATATTCTGTTATAATTTTCATCATATTTCTCCCATTTTTGTATACTACCCCCTAACATATAAACATCATATTTAAATTCAGGCAACTTTAAATTTTTATAATTTTCATTTAATAAAATAAAATCATCTTCCAAGATGCATATTTTATCATAATTATTTTTTATACCTTCGTTCAAACATCTAATATGTGATATTAATGTTCCTAAAGCATTATCATCAGGATACTCATTACCTCTACTTCCAATTCGACTATAATTTTTGATACCTAAATTTTTGATCACAATTTCTATTTCATTTTTTCTATCTGTTCTTTGATCTAAATTAATATAATAAGTATTTATATTTTCCATTTTATATATTCTTATAGAAAAAAGATAGAGACATAACTGACTATAGTTCTAATATATTTTATAACTATTTATATTGATATTTTATTTTATATTTGTATTGTGATTTATTTTTTTATTTTATAGTATTTCTATTTTTAAAAGTTGATACAATTAGTTATAATATAT
>Ga0181392_1000555_pt1 | contig 14270 bp, 16 predicted proteins | sample 15SPOviralmetaG_FD_130083 | JGI IMG/M metagenome (GOLD analysis project Ga0181392, IMG submission 130083) | Marine viral communities from the oligotrophic San Pedro Time Series (SPOT) site, San Pedro Channel, CA, USA - 15 SPOT_SRF_2010-09-15 | ecosystem: Environmental > Aquatic > Marine > Strait... | reverse complement strand
TGCTCTTTCCGTGAAAAAAGCACTGACGCCCGAGCCTCATACCGAGAATGAACACGTCGTCCGTGTTCAGGCCGCTCTTGCCGCGCAGGGTGATCTTCTTCTTCGTTCCTGCAAAGCTCGGCTTGCCGCGCCCCGCCAGGAAGCTCCAGATGCGCATGAAGTACGCTTTCTTGGAAATCTGAACGCCGATGTGCGGCAGGCTGTCGTAGCGGATGAGCAGACTATCGTCGCCATACGTCTGCGTGTGTTTCGCGTTCACTCCGATTGGCACCGGCCAGTGGCTCGTCGTGCGACCCAGCATAGCGTACAGCTTGCGCTTCTTGGCCATCTGCGGCGTGTCCATCGTCTTCGGCAGCATGCAAATGTAGGAAACGAGGCGCTCGTGAACATTGGTGCCGTACTGCGTAGAGTGGAACACGCGAGAGTCCCACAGAACCATCGACCCCGCAGGAACGCTGACGGTAGTGCGCAGTTTTGCGATTTCAGGGCGCTTCAAGTAGTTGATGTCGATCCGGGTCCACTGCTTGTTCTCTTTCTTGGCCTTTGCAAACTCGGCGTAGTATGACTGGAAAAGATGGTGAGATCCACGATAGAATATCGTCGTACGACCAGAGCTCGGGTTATCCGTATAGCTCAGATAGCCCTGCACACAACGCTTCCCTTCCATTTTCGGCTTTTGGTCGGTATGAACCCAAGACTTGGAAGGCCAAAGATCCCTTTTCTTGTTCCAGCTCGCTGGAATGTAGCATGCGCCGTCGAGAGACGTGATCAACTTCGCACGAGGCTGGAGGCCATGCACCGCACGAAAGACAGCGGAAACCGCCTTCCGCGTGCGTGAATACCAAACAAAGTCTGTTCCACCAACCGCAAAGTGCTTGAAGATGCCGCGCGTGCTGACTTTGATATGTAAACTGGACACCTGCGGATTGTTGTTGTACCAGTCGAGGAACAGCTGCTTGCCTTTGGAAATTTGCGAGGGCGACAGCACGTTCGTGACGACGACAAACCCGAGCTTGTTTATGACGTCGCGAATGTTTTTCGTGTCTACATCATTATCGCCAGTGAACTTGATCGTGTACTCGGTCGTTGCTTCGGACATCGTGCGTGGGGTCGGTTAAAAAAAAATTGTTTTGTCGACATGCTCGGCCGAGGTCATCCATACAAATTAGATCCCGGGATCGCATGGGTTTCAAAAATCCATATGGTCGACATAAGATTTCTATTTCAATCTCTATCGCCGATCCCGGGATCACGTGTTCATACGACGAGGAAAAAAATCGTTTATCGAAGAAATGCGAGCGCTCGAGCAAATATTGGACGAGTTTGTGCGCGCCGCGACCGAGATTATAGACTCGAAGGAGCATGGCCTTCCCACAAAATCCGCGCTCGCCAGTCTGAAGCGCTCGCCAGAGGACGCCATCGAAGCATTCTATGCTAGATACATAAAAACGAAAGAAAAGTTCGACTCTCGATCAAATGATCTCATCAGTGGTGCATTCTGGATGCGCCCCAAGGCTTCGCGTGAAAAAATATGGTCGGGGATGGAATCGTGCAAAAGCCTCGCATTGGAATATGCTTGTATAAAGCGTCTCTCAAATTGAAAAAATTGGATAGAACAAATAACGGACCATGACAATTACGAACACTCCCGCGAAGGCGATGACTAGACCCTTTGAGAGATCGTCTGGATTGTTAAAAAACTTTGAAAACGAGAAAAAAACACCCGCATCTGCCGGGTCTTCACCTCGTCTCGCGGCGTCTCGCTCTTCGACGAGTTGTTTTACGTATCGAACTCGAGCGAGTTTCCGATTGCGCTCTGGCACGTTGAATTTGACCCGACCGTCGGTATCAAAATCTAAATTTTCAACGGCGTTCTCTAGCACATCGAATTCGGCCATCCTGTCGACATGTCGAGGACCAATCTTCGCCTTCATCCTCCCGCCGTCTCCTTTCTCAAAGAAGGCCCCCCCTTCAAGGTCTGGCATTTTTCCCTTCCGCTTTTGTTGGCGCTCGAAGCGTGAGGGCTTGCCCTGTCGGCCGAGAAACTTTTTCAGTTTGTATCTTGCATCTTGTCGCAAATACTCGGTGCGAGAGATTTTCTTTTTGTCGCCGCTCCGCTTTCGGAGCGTGCTCATTTATTTTCCACAAATATTTTATTCAGTGAGCAGCGTCAGTGCTTCCCAAAACATGTAAAGCTTGGGCAAGCTTTTCAAAAAAAGCTCGTCGTCTCTTTCTAGTATCTCTATAAATATATCGTCTTCGACTATCTGGCAGTAGATCGCGCGCTCTGCGCCCGTGATAGCCATGTCGAACCTCATTTGTGCTTCGTGATGGTCGATACAGAATGCTCTTCTAGACCTAGGCGCCTTAACCTCCACGATCGCGCCGCTCTGCGTGACGCCGTCGGGTGAGGCGCAGAGGAACGGAAATCGAGGGTGCCGGATGTAGCCATGCACGGGAAACACGTGCTCTCCAAGATGCTCGGAAAGCTTCTGTAGCGCGTGCTTCTCGAGTCGGATGCCTCGACGGGTGTCCTCGCAGCTGGAGCGGCAGCGGTCGCCGGTTTTTGAAAAGAACAAGTCTCTCATGGACGCATGCGGGTGTATTTGAATGATTTTTGGATAGTTCGTCGACGTGATAAGCCGTCGTCTTAGTTCGTTGAGCGGTATTTTCTCTGTTTGGTAGACGAGCCGGTAGGCAAGGCCAGCTGAGAGCTGTATTTGCCTGGGCTTCATTGTCACAGATGCTCCGCACATTTTATTTGCGGCGGTCATAGCGCGTTCCACCACATGTGGAGCCTCGGCGGGGGGCGCCCACGGGTCCAGCTGCAATTGAATTCTTCGCCTTTTATGCTCATTGTCCCGCGGCCGTGCTGTTTTCCTTCGACGAAATTGCCGCTGAAAGAGCTTCCGTCCTTGAAGTAAAAGACGCCCTTGCCATGGTACTTGTTGTTGAGCCACATGCCGCGGTAGATAATTTTGATTCCGCGAATATGCGTCCCGTATCCGTTGCGCTGACCGTACTTCCAGTTCCCTTGGTATACCATGACCGAATTCTCGTACTCGGTTCCCAGTCCATGTCGTTTGTTTTTTTCGAATGAGCCCACGTAGTGTCCGTTGGTCGTTTTCTGCAGACCCTTCCCGTGTCTGAGATCATTTTTCCACGAGCCGCTGTACATGAGTTTGTTGTTGCTGTCAAACTCTTTACCTTTTCCCTTCCGCTGGTTCATATACCAATGTCCTTCGTAGCGTCCGTCGGGCTGGCCCTTTTCGTCGTAGAAGAAGGCGGTTCCGCGGCCCGTGCGCCAGCCGCTCTCGAACCCGCCCTTGTAGATTTTCTTTCCATCCGTATTGAACAGGACGCCGGATTTCGGAAAGCCGCGCTCGAAGACGCCCTCGAATTTGATTTGGCTGCTGTTTACGTAGTACTCGTGTCCGTTGCCGTGGGGCAGGCCCTGCTTGAACGTGCCGACAAAGACCATGGAGCCGCCGACATTGTACTCTATTCCCTCCCCGTGTTTCTTTCCCTTTTCGAAAGATCCTCGGAACTCGATGCCGCCCGTGCGATAAAACATCGTTCCGTTTCCATGAAATTTTCCATCGAGGAACGAGCCTTTGTACTTGATGGCGCGATGAGCCGTGTCCGGGTGGTAGAGCGAGCCGCGGCCGTGGCGTTTGCCATCGAGGAACGCCCCGCTGTACTGCAGCTTGTTTTGTAGGTACTGTTTTCCGCTGACAAACTCTCCGCGTTCGAACCGGCCTGTGTACCTACAGTTATTCGGATAAACTGTGTATGATCCGTGGCCGTGCGGCCGGCACAGGTCGTCGATGTGGCCGTGGTAGACGCCGTTTCTCCATCCGCGGAACACGGTTGGCGAGAGATACTGTCCGAGTATGTTGATGAGTGACTCGGGCAGGGCGGCCGCGACATCGATCCCAGGCGGAAGATCTGTGCGTAGGATTTGATTGGGACGCGGATTACGGTCAGGCGAATCGCGAGTTCTCTTTATGTTGCTCATGCTGAGTGACGCAAGTAGCGGGCTGGCGGGGAGGTGAATTTAAATTTTTGAAAAAAAATCCTCATGGGTTGAAGGATGTCGACGAGCTGGCTTGCGTTCAAATTCGTGATCAAATTTTGTTTTGAAAAGAAAATGGATCCGACAAAAATTTACGTTCCGCCCGGACTCGTCCGTGATCATGCGAAGCTGTTGGACAAGACGGTGGCTGACGCGAAAAAGGACATCGTGAATCGCGTGTTTGAGCTCTGCGCAATGTACGAAGGAGGGGGTTCTCTTTTGTACTGGACGAAACGCGACCGGACGGCGCTGAATTCAATTTTGTGCAATCACTTGGCGGATGAGACGACCAAGAAGACGATGCTCCGAGATTTGGCGGGTTGCGACGAAGTTCTGCTTCGGCTGAAGGATCTGCTTTCTTTCGTGATGAAGTGCAATAGCAGAGCCAAGTTTATCGTAAAGATAAGCTCGTTCACGGAGCGTTTGTCAACGCACGACCTGGGTTTGTTCCAGGACTGCTTGATGAGCCTGCGCGACTGGACATCGGGCGGTTTGCCCGAGAAGCCTTCGGAGAACGATTTGTTTTTGCTGGAAGTGTACAAGGACATGAAAGAGAACGTGCCGGCGTCTGTTGACAAGGGTCTTCAGAGCGATTTCTGTCTGGACCGTCTGGCCAAGATTGACAAGATCATTGATTCAGTGAAGAAGGGCGAGAAGCTGTGATTGGGTTCACCGCCTTTTGTTTCGGAGTTTACTTAATTCTTTCACGTTCTGTAGCGCAAACGCTTTTGTGTTTGCAAGCTCGTTTTCGGCATAATTCCGTTCTTCTCTGGTAGAGGCCAGCTCTTCAATAGTTGGCCGAGTAATTACATCTCCCCTGAGTTTATATATTATGTTATCTTGATCGTTTATTGTATTACGCAGATAATCGACATATCGCCGATGTTCCTTATTATTGAACATTATGTATCCGATTCCCGCTGCGATCGGAATTCCCGCCGCGAGCGACAGCGCGATCGGAGACGCGAGAGCTTGTCGGCGCGTGCCCCTTCGCCTTCGGGATTTTCTTCGCGATCGAGAACGTCTGCGGCTTCGCGATCGAGAACGTCTGCGGCTTCGCTTTCGAGAACGTCTGCGGCTTCTTCGTATTGCCATTTACATCAGAAAACAATTTTTTTCCCCTTCTCCCTGAATTCACCCATCACTGAAATAAAACGACTTGTCTTCGATCTCGTCGTCCTCGCCCATGGCAAACAGCATGTCCGCGATCGAGCAGTGCGCCGCTGTCTTGTTGTCGCATCGATAGTCAAACAGAATCGGAACGCCCAGCCGGGCGTCGAACGCGGCCGCGATCGCGTCGTTTATGTTTCGAACGTTGAACGCGACGTCGATTCTCTTTTCAAATTGTTTCAAAAACTTGGCGTCTCCGACTCCGAACGGATTGAACATGATGAGCTGCACCTCGTTCGTCATGTCCTGGTCCGATATGATGCGCTCGGCCAAAATCGCGCTGATGGACGAGCCCAGCGACGCTCCGCTCAGAACAATCTTTTCAATCTTGGACTTGTCTGCGAGCTCCTTGATGAAGGCGTAGGCCCGGTTGGCCAGATGCGTCGGCCCGCTGAACGTGTAGCCGCCTCGCTCACACGGCGTTTTTCGAAGATTCAGATCCCAGTAGAAATCTTGCACGGTCTTGGAAGGACGAAAGAAAACAAACAGCGTGTTGTCGTGCAGCGAGTAATGCCCGTTGGGCAGCGGGATGAGCGAGAGCGGAAACGCCTGGTTATTGTTCGAAAACGACGCCAGCTCCGAGATGATGACCCCCCGCAGCAGGAACGCCAGCTTGGCTCGACTGACGCTCTGGAAGTCCAGGAAGAGCTCGCTCGAATCGGAATAGTCGTCCAGGCGCTGGAGGCTCGCCAGAGCGTACTTGTCGGACCACAGAGGGATGGGCCGCAGGTACACAATAAGTCCTACGACCAAGCAAACTCCGATTGCAATCAGAATTCTTCTCATTTAGATTCTGGAAAGAAATTGTGACGGCCGCGCTCAACGCAAACAGTTGATAGGAACGGTCTTGATGATGATGGGAACCACGCTGGTTCCAGACCAGGCTAGATTCAGGTCGTGATGAATGAAAAGCGCGTTCATCTCAGTGGTGAGTATTTTGATTTGCTCAAAGACGAGGTTGACCCTGTCTATGCCACTGCGCAGCTTCCTGTTCTTGATGCTGCGCCACTTGGTCTTTGAAATGATAAACAAATACAGCATCGACGCGAGCAAGCTGCTCATCGAGTCGGCGATCTCGGTCTCGTCCAGCGCGTCGTCCTCGTCGTCCGCGTTGTGTCCGGAAATATCGTTTGATATCTTATCAATCATCTCATGAACCGACTGGATCAGCGTGTCCTTGAATATTTGTTTCCAAAAGTAATTTTTGCGAACGGACACGCGCCGGCTGTTGTCGATTCCTAGCAGGTTCTCCAGTCGCTTGATTTCGAGCGAGTTGACCTCGCTTCTGTCAATCGGCCACTTCAAATCATCGATCTCGTCGCGATCGAGGCGCGACGAAAAGTAATCGTACAGAGCGTTCGCGCAGTACCCGCGGGGATATCCCGCGTCATTGATTTTGACAAAAACCTTTTCGATCTGATCGATCGATTGCAGTGTGATGGCGCACCTATCATTTTTTGGCGCAAGCCGCTTGCGGCGCCGAAAACATCTTTGCACTACGACGCTAGCTTCATGCGCATTCATTTCTTATTTTTAGCATTTTTTATTTTTTATTCATTTTGAACACGCTGGCTTCGTCCAGAGCGCCACGCGCCCAAATATGGGCTTCTGGGCCAGCCGACTGGCGTCCACATTCGGTGCGAAGCGCCGTTCCAAACACTCGGCGTTCACAAACATCGTCTGAGTCGGACTCAGCCATAGCGGGAACACGTGCCCGCGCACGGCCACGTGGAGCTCGTCCAGCGCTGGGCGCTCCTGCTGGTCGAAACGGACAATCTTGAAGACACTCATTGTGCCAATTCGACTCCGTCCTGATCGACCACATCCAATTGTTGGTCGATCCCGGGATCGGGGGTCTTCTTCTTCGACAAAGCGAGTAGGCGATTTCGCTTCGCTCGTACTTCGGGGAGAATGATAAAATAGAAAAACTGCTCCTTCGACATGGCGCGCTCGCCAAAGAGGTCGGCCATCGTCTGTTCGACAATTTCCCAGCGCGTGGCCTTAGCGGTCTTATCGAAAAGCTTATTCGTGATGCTCCATACGCGGGCACCCAGACGCTGCCAGTACGCGTCAAATTGATCGCGGTCCTTGGCGCACGGCGGTTTCTGGATATTTTCGTCGTCAAGCGCGTCCAGTACCCGCGATACGCAGTCCACAATGTCCATGTCCGTGCACGGTACCAGGATGAGCGGGCGCGTTCGACCCCAGGGTGTACTCATTTTTGCCTTCGATCCCGGGATCGCCCTTTTCCTTCTTTCTCTTTTTTCGATGCGCGGTCTCGAAGGACTGGTACTCGGGAAAGCTCGCGTACTGGTAGTTTTCGCGCGACATAGGGCGTCGCTTCTTCAAGTCGAACCTGGACCGCCGCTGCCGGTCAAAGTTCGGGTTCAAACGCTGATACTGGTTGCGGTCCTTGACCGCGAGGAGCTCCTTGACGAACCATTTCAGGTGTTTCTGGATCTGGGTTCTGTCGGGAACGCGGTGCCGGTTTCGAATAATTTGCTCGATTTCAGTCAGAGACAGCTCTTTGAGGTCGAAGCACTTTCGCTCCTCGTTGAACACGACCCTCCAGCCCTCCATGGCCTTCATCGAGCGTTTTGAGAGGTAGTGCCGCAACTTGTCAACGGAGAATTTTTCGTGCAGCGATTGAAATTTCATACCCTTCTTTTTGAAATTCAGTAGCGGCTTCTCTCTTCCGACGTCCATGCCCTTGAGCTCAGTGATGTTGGTAAGGAAATATCCGTTGCCGCCCGGCACTGTGTACCGCGCCTGGTAGCCAATGACGCTGATCCCCGGATACGGGTTAGGCTCACCGCACTGCGTGTTCGGGTGCTTCGGGTCGCTGATTCTTGCCGAAAGCGCCGCGTTCAGCCTCATCGAGTAGAATGGGTTGTGCTCAGGGTGATAAATGCTTTGCACCAGCTGGTTCTGGCGCTTCGTGAGACCGACCTGGCTGTTTGCGCTGTGCTCCACTGTAAGCTTCGAAAGGTTGTAGCCGCACATGGTCTCGCACGCCTTCATCCACGCAAAATTGCTCGAGATCGAGCTCGGACGATGAGACACGCACCCCCGCGAGCACGCAACCCACGCTCCTCCACTCGGTATTTCGCCTCGGAAGCGCTTCCAGCCGGCTTCGTCGAGAAAAAAATACAGTTTGTACGGCCGGTTCTGAATCTTGATGCCTCCGCGCGTGGACAGGCGCGCGTGCATCCCGGTTGGTTTACAAACGCATCGGCGCCCGTTTATTTTGAATTCTTCGAACGGCTCTGCCTCGAATATTTTTGCGTACAGGCTCTGTCTCGTGACGGAGCAAAAGTTTGCAATTTGGGAGAAACTCGCGCCCGCCGGGAGTCCGTCCACGATGCACGCTCGAGACGCGGCGATGCTCTCGAGAAAGCTCCGTATGGGACCAATCTCCATTGGCTCATTCTTTTTGATCTCGAGGAACAGGCTCTTCAAATTTGCCTGCCGCATTATGGAAAATCGACTCTGCGCTTTGCTTTGTTTTTAGATTTTTTTTTCGGGAGCTTCACGCGTGCCGGGTCAAACAGGAACGCAGGGTCTCGAAACTGATTTCGAGGAACTGTCGATAAATATTCAATGTACTTGAGCCTGCGCTCGAGCTTGTCGCGCTTTAGAAAAAAGGGATACGGCTCGAGCTTCATCAAGTACGTGAATATTTTTTTTGTTTAGAGCTTAGCCATGCCCACATAGGCGCTCACGAGAACTATCGCCCAAAAGGGGACCGGGTCAGCGTCCAGCGACCGAAGGTTCTTGTCCGAGGCGTACTTTGCCACGCCGGCAGCCAAAACCGGGACAAGAAGCTCCTTGGACGGCACTTTCATCTTCTGCGAGTCGAGCACCATATCGATTACCTTGGCCGACAGCATGGAGATGAGAGAAAACTGGAGCAAACGCTTATCAAATTTAAGGCTCATATTGCGGGTGTTTTGTCTAAAGAAAACATTTAAATTTTGTAGTGATGATACACACTTGATGACCGATTACTTCGAACGTTCACGAATTATTGATGAAATTCACGGTTTTGATTTTAAACACGTGAGAGACGCACTCCGCGTTGTGAATGATTTCGAAACGTTTGTGCAAAGTAAAAACCATAGGATCGAAGCGGACGGTCTCGACAAGCTGCATCTCATAAGTCTCGATGCGGACCAGCCAGGAACAATGACAATTTCGGCGACAGAAGACGGCATCGAGCTCAAGAACATTCATAAAAAATTAATTGTAAAAAGAAAAGGGCGCGATGTTGCAATTAACCAGTTCATTCTTCGCTCGACGCTTGAGAAAATTGGACCGAGCTCGGGATCGGGCGGCCAGACCAATTGGACAATCAGTGTTGACTACGCATCAGCCCGCGCAGGCTTCTTTTCGTGATATAAATTATATTCATAGAAAAACAGACGAACCGAATATGTTCACTCGTTTTTTCCAAAATCTGCTCAGGGGCGGATCGAACTAAAGAGTCATTTTTAATTCTTCTTCGGCACGACGAAGGCGGCGCGGAGCTCGGGAAGCATAGAAAAGAAAAGGACCCGGCCACACGCGTAGTGCTTCGCAGTGAAAATCTCAGGCTCCTTGTCGTTCAGGAAATCCAGGACCGCGTTGCCAACCGCGGCCTTGCGAACCTGCGCGCTGCGCTTCGAGCTCTGCGAAGTGTCCATGTAGCCGGTCTTGTGTTGACCTTCTTTGCGATAGTCGAATTTCTTGAGATCCTGGCTCAGCTCCTTGTCCGAATAGCGACGGCGAATGTACTTCACCATCGGCTTATTGAACTCCCAGCGGACGCCATTCTTCAACTTTCTAACCTTCTGTGCCCCTCCCTTACGCATCAAGTTGATCGCGTTGCGCACCAAGCGCAGGTTCTCGTCGCGGTTGTCGGCAGGGTGAGTTTTGTGATCGATGTTGATCGCATTGTCACCCTTGTTGCCGAGTACAGTGTCGGGTGCAATCACTCCTCGAAACAACATCTTCGCGGCGTGGACCTTCACCATTTTGCCGCGCAAGTGCTTGAACACGCCAATGGCCTTCTCGGACACCCTAAACATGCAATATCCGAGTGTCTCTCCATCTTTGCCCGCCTGTGCGCCCACCTTCTTCCAGTTTTTTGGCACGTAGCGTTTGCCGTTGTCCTCGAAAAACTTTTTCTCGTCCACGCCCTCGTTAAGGCAGCACATGCTGTAAAACACGTCGGCCTCGATCAGCATGTGCGTGTGAACTCCGTACTTGGTCTTGAGATGCTTGCTCAGCGGTACGCGCACGTCCCGATTCGGGTCAATCTCGGCGACTTTGTGCGAGAGAGTGCTTATGGGAGTGACCGTGACCTCCTGAGCGCGCTCCATGTCGCGAAGACGCTTGACATCGTCGTTGTCAAGCTTTGCCGACTTGGAGAATGCTGCAAAAATCGAAGACTGCTTACGTTTGGACATCTCGAAAATGTATCGATTGTCGACATCCTTCACTCTTATATCCTCTCAGTCGTCGATCCCGGGATCGACCATGATGAAGACCCCCTCGGTCGCAGAAATGTCGATCACCACATCTAAAGATGGCGCCTCTTCGCTTGACCACGCACCAAAAAGAACGGGTCAATATGACCAAGCTCACCGAGTTTGCCGAGAAGCTCGCCTACGTTCCCTTCGTGCCCAGTACCGACTTCCTCGAGCCGTATATTCGTGTCCCGGATGTCCGCGACATTGTTTCCTTCTACCTCTACAGGGAAATTGATCCCGAAACGCGTATAAGCGAGGAAGAGCAAAAAGGCGTGCATTGCGCGTTCAAGTTGTTCTCTCGTCTTGGGCTCCGCACTCGAGGCGACCAGCGTGCGCTGTTCTTCTGCATTAAGTACAGGCTCGCCAATAAAATGGACATCACCGATCTTGTGCCGGCCGGGTCGTCCTCAAACGATCTCGGAGTCGGTACCCTAATTCATCTTTTCGCAGAGAAGTCACTCGAAGACAAAAATTACAACCTGTACATTCATCCGAGTGGGAGCCGACTCAAGTTCGCGGGGATCGAGCTCATCACAACAAATCGCGTCTACAGCTCGCACGTGCACACCCTGCGCAGCAATATGAAGGAGTTTCATCATCTGCTGAAGATCGGCATATTCTCGACGATCTACCTGGCGAAGCGCGAACACTTTCGTCACGTATCCGAGATAATCGAGAATGCGAACTTCTGTGGTATTGGACTGGGAGCAAGCGCGGTATGCTCCGCGTTCTGGCAACGGCGCCCGAATCCGTTCGAGACGTTCATTCGCGCGCAGTCTCGACTCAAGTCCTCCGCTCGAGCGAAAATTATGTCTGGCAGCGACTTCTTCAAGGGCGAGTTCATCTACGAAAACATGTTTGTCAACGCTCAATCGGGCGCGTCGGTTGAGGAAATCATCGACGCCTCGCTCTTCTGGCCGGTTTTCAAGATGTCTTCGTCGCGCAACTACTACGTGCAGAGCGTCTTCGTCGCGCTGGTAAACGACATCGACAACCACCAAATCTTCGACGTACGCCAGCTGAAGGAGTTCGTCGCCATCGTCCGCAAGGAGAACCCGAAGCGCCCAATCCTTGTTCGCTCGGGATTCCGCAAAATTGTCATCGAGGCGCTCTCTCCGGAGATGTACGAGTACGTCACGTCCTTTATAGAGAAGCCGGGCTTTCCGCGCGTGTCCAAGAATGAGCTCAGCCGAATGGTTACTTGTAACCCAAGGTTATTTGCGTGGCTCGTCGAGAAGAAGCGCGTGTTCAGCGACTGCATCGTCGACATCGTGCGCATCCACGCGCGCTTCCTGGATCTGCGCAAGTCGATCGCGCGCAAGATCGGCTACACGAAGAAGATGGTGCTTTCTCACACGCTCGGTTCGGAAGAGAAAGACAAAATCAACGCTGACCTCGACGAGATCGTCTCTTACGACGTCATCAACAAGATTTCGAACTTTTTCGACAAGCAGCTATACGGTCAAATCGGAAAGATCCGCCGCCGCATCAACGGCGACAACAACAACAAGTGGAAGAAGAAACTCAAGACGAATCATTAATCATAGAACAGAGGCGCTCAAACGCGCGGTTCGCGCACTCCATCGTTTTAGAGCCCATGAAATTTATTTTCCCCGAGTGGAACACGGTGGCGCTCGTGTTCAGATCCTTGAACTTCACCGATAGACCGGAGAACAGCTCCGAGTTGTATTCTAAATTGTTTCTTTTCGCTAGCATGGGCACGTGCACCGACCGACCGACATGGCCGACGCAAACGATGTTCTTGATCGAAAAGTTCAAGAATCGAACATTCGCGTTCACATAGACCTGAAGCTTTTTCGCAATCTTGCGAGCCGCGCAGCGCGCCTCCTCGATCGAGGTCGCGCCGACCATGTTGATCGCCCCCGTTTTGAAAATCATGGCAGTCGTTCGCGGTTTGCGCATGCGCACCGTACAACACGAAAAACGTCGTGGGTCGTATTCAGAGTTCGGAAGAGCTTTTGCGACCTCGACCAGGTCAAGCTCTACGCCGACCGAGTTGGTCGTCATCACGTTCACAGCCGATGGTCCAATCATTTTTTGCTTGTGCTGCCGCTGTAAAGCTCCCACTTATACCCTTTTACTCTCGAACCCGGGATCAACCGAAACGGCTTCGCGCCGCGTGCGGCTGCGGCCGCGCGTGCGCTTGCGAGTTGTGCGCCAATGGAAATGACGCGGCTCGAGTTGAGAGTACGGGATCGGTTTCGGTCGGTTTTTGCGTTCAATTTTAATCATTTTATTCATTACACATTTTTTTTATGCATCAATCGCTCTCTTCCTCCTCCGTTTCCGAGTCATCGGTACCCGAGACCAAACTGTCGTCCTCCTCAGACGAACTGTCTTCCCCAGACGACAGGAAGCTCCCTGCCGACTCCTGCCAAGGCAACGTCATGTGAGCTGGCGCAACTGTCGTCATCACAGCGTTCGGTGCCGGATACGCGCGGTTGAGGTGCCAAATGAATTGGCCTTCCACCGAGTACGCTCCTTCCGGTCCGAACGTCATTTTCCCGTTGCCCGTCGGGCGTCCGTACTGGAACTTGCCCTCGAAGCTCACCGGCTCGCCCTGGTCGTTCTGCTTGGATGATTTTCCTTGTCCATGGCGGAGGTCTTTCTTGAACTCGCCCTTGTACCTTTCCACCCAAACGCCGTTGTTGTACTGCACTTCACAGCCCTCGCCCTCGCGATAGTCTTTGCGAAACTCGCCGCTATACACGCTGTAGCTACCCTCGCTATAGCCAAACTGCTCGTAGCGCTCCCCCTTGCCCTGCGAGCGCATGCAGCGGTCGTGGCCGCCGACGTAGACAAGTTTGTGGATCAGTGACGGACGCCAAACAACGCGATGCATCACTCCGTCGCGCACGTACCGGCTCATCTTCGAGCGCACGCGAATCTGCGACGTCGTGTGATCGCCATAGGAGATGTCCCGCATGCTCGGGCTAATGTATCGCCGCGTTTTGCACGTGCCGACGTACTCGGAGACGATGCCGAATACGTCTTTGCACGCGAAGCGAAGGGCTATCGCCACGTCCAGACCGAACGGAACGGCAAGGTTCATGATGTCACCTTCGGAGCGGTTCAAAACTTCCGGAAGCGCGTAGCCGTCGGCGAAGATCTTTTTTCGAACACGCTTGGTAAGCGCGTCGATCATTGGCTTTATCGGCCTAACGCTTTTGACCAGATCCTTTGTTGGCTTAGTCCACGTGCTCTTGCTCTTGGAGATGTGCGGCGCGATTTTGCGCTTGTCCTTGCGCATGTTTAGCGAGATCGTCCACGAACGACTCCAGCCCTTGAAGTTGATCTCCGCCACGTCCCCGTTGATGTCCGTGATCACCGCCGGCTTCCAATTGCTGGCATAGAGGACGTCGACCCGGAGACCAACATTTGCTGACGCGGACAAATCGAAACTGCGGGTTTTCCACATGTCCGGCGACGTGTACAACAAATGCCCCTCTTCAACCGCCGTTTCGATCTGCACAAAGCTCTGCAGCATTTTGCCG
>Ga0181392_1000549_pt1 | contig 14314 bp, 20 predicted proteins | sample 15SPOviralmetaG_FD_130083 | JGI IMG/M metagenome (GOLD analysis project Ga0181392, IMG submission 130083) | Marine viral communities from the oligotrophic San Pedro Time Series (SPOT) site, San Pedro Channel, CA, USA - 15 SPOT_SRF_2010-09-15 | ecosystem: Environmental > Aquatic > Marine > Strait... | reverse complement strand
TCATACTTTTAATTCACCTACTGCTTTATTTACAACAAAATGTGGTCATAAATTTCATAATAGATGTATTGCTATCTGGTGTCAAACAAATAATAGTTGTCCAAATTGTAGAAAAAAAAATGTAAATAAACTTACTATTAATGATTTAAAAGAATTTTATTTACAAATTCCAGAATTAATTAAAAAGGCTGAAAATAAATGGATAATAGAATTAGGATTACATGAAAAAAAAAATTGATAATATTTCTTTTATAAAAATATAATATTAATTATGACTGATTATTTATATTCAAATCTTGGTGTTTTTATTATTGAAAATAATGGAGGATATGAAAGGTCTGCTCATGTCCATAGATGTACATCTTATATTGCACATTTAAAAAAAAATTGGGCATATAAAGATAAAACAAATATAGCAAAATTGAAAAATAGTATAGATGTATATGATAATAATGATTATAAAGAAATAATAACTAAAATTATGAGTAAAACAATAGATAATAATTGATAATAGTAATTAGCCTTTAAATAATAGTACCAAACCTCCCAAAAATAAAAATCTTTAACCATAAAAGTATCAATTTCTTTATAATTTTTTTTTTCATAATAACCTTTTACACCTTCACCACTAATAACTACAATGCCATATAAACCATTTTCCATAGTTTTAATTTCAGCTAATCTTAATAAACCACTACCAATTCCAGTATGTTGACATGCATGTTTAGATTGTGTAGAAACTGCAGTAACATCACCATATACATGTAATTCTCTGATTAAGCCACGATTTTTTAAAATGGGAAATATAGTCATATTATTTTCTTTATTTACAATACGAAGACGGATAAAACCAAATAAAGCTCTTTTATCATAACTTTCATATTCAATAAAATAATTTTTAGAATAATTAGCCAAATGTTGAGTAATAGAATAATTTGCTTTTAATTTATAATATTTTGGATGACGACCAATCTCACGTGCTCTAATATCTTTCGAATAATTACCTTCTCCATCTAAAATATTATCAATAATTTGTCTCATATTTCCAATATTATTACCACCTTGAACATATACAGAACATGGTATATCACGAATAACACGAGGTAATCTAACCCAATTAGGACATGTTTGCATAGAATATTTAACAACATCAATTAAAAGATTAGGATCTTTATCAAAATATGGTATATATTTTCCTTGTTTATACCATTTTTCAATAATAGTCCATGGAATTGTCTGACATGGATAAACTTTCATTTGATCTGGACATATAATATTATATACATAATCAAACATAGCTTTATCTATTTCAGGAGTAGCATCTGGTAAATCAGGCATAATATGAATATCAACTTTAAAACAATTATCATATAAATATTGTATTGCCCAAATAAGTTGTTCAACAGTATGACCTCTATTAACTTTTTTTAATATCTTATTATCAACATGTTGAGCACCTAATTGAACACGTGTAACACCCCATTCTCTAAATCTTTTAAGCCAATCATCATCTAATGCATCTGGTCTTGTCTCAATACATATACCAATAATATGTACACGTGCAGTCTTATTGATTTTAATTTCTTCTTCAATTGACAAAGGTTGACGAATTTGTTGAAGAACAGTAATATCCAAATCAGTATCTCCAAAATTATCATAATTTGGAAAAACTTTTCGTAATTCAAAATAAATATTAGCAGAATAAAATATATCTCTATGATAACGTTTTAAATAATCAATTGGATATTCTGTATAAGTACCTCCTTCAACAATAATTTCTAATTTATCAGGAATATGACCATTACTATAATATGTATCAAGACGATTTAACATTTGTCCAATAGCATAAAATTTATGTTGATTAGCACGTAAAACAGCAGGTTCATTAAACAAATAACTTCGAGGTTGAGCCTGCCAATTATTGCCTTCATGAGCAGGTTCATTTGGACAATAATAACAATTATGTTTACAACTAAATTTTTGTCCATCTGGAAAAGGTGCAGTAATAACTGTAATACTAGTAATACCAGAAATATTACGACTTGGCTTTTTTCGTAACAAAAGTTTTAGTATAAAGATATAATTTAAATATTTTTTATCAAAATCTTCATTTGAAAACTTCTTATTAAAAACAGCAATTAATATAGATTTACGAATATTAGTAAGCTTAGAACTTCTAACTTCTTTTAAATATTGTTGTTCAAATAGTTTAAGCATATCAGTATTTAAAGTAATATCAATATTAGATATTTCTTGATTAGTATATATCCATTCTAGAAGATTATTAAAAATTTTTTTACATTTATAATAATCATAATTTTCAACATCAATATTATTATAATCATTGCTACCCAACTTATTTTTTGTTTTAATAAAATCTTCAATATCTGTATTCATTTTATATAATAAATATGTATCATATAAAAATAATAGTAAAAATTTATCAATTTTATTTTATATTTTTTATATATTTAATTTATTTAATAAATTAAAATAAATTATATAAATTATATATAAATGAATAATTTAAATAAATTAAATTTTGATATAAAAAAATATTCAAATGAAGAGTTAGAAAATATTTTAAAAATAAAAAAACCTTATACACAAAATAGTTTATTTGATACAATAAGTAAAGTAAAAAATGAAATTAATAATAGTAATTTAGCTGATGATAGAAGAGAATTATTTAATATATTTTTAGATAATGTAAATGTAAGATTAAGTAATGATTTAAATATAAATGAAAAATTAAATAAATTAAATCAATATGATGGTAATCATTTTATAATACAAGAGGATAATAAAACAAAATCAACAACAGCATTAGAAAGTAATAAAAAAATAAATAAATCAATTATAAAAAAATCATTTACAATAGATAGTATTTACAGACAAGATTATAGTAATCCAGATAATCAAAGTCATAATTATATAATTACATTACCAGAAACAGTAAACAATGCAATGACAATGAGCATAAGTTCATTAGAATTACCATTAACATATCATAATTTAAGTTTAAAATTAAATAACAATGTTTTTGATATTGAAATTTTTGATGGAAATGATAATATAATTACGGAATTATCACAACAAATATCTCTATTACCAGGATTGTATGAAGCACGTTTTACATCAACAAATCAAATAAAAGCAGCAGATATAACTAGTGAAATCAATAAAAGAATTATGGAAAAATATTTAACTGTAAATGAAAATAGTAGTGATAATGTATTAAAACAAAAAGCAAATGATGTAGTAAATTTTTTAAAATTTAATATTAATATTCAAAGTGGAGCATGTTTTTTTAGTTATGATAGTTCAAATTCAAGTGTTTTAAAATTATATGATTTCGGTTCATATGGTGAACATAAAATAAAAATAAATTTTAATATTAATAATGATGGTGTTAACAATTTTTGTACAAATAACTTTTTATATCAAAAATTAGGTTGGCAATTGGGTTATACTGTAGAACACATAATTTTTCAAAAATCAGATATAACAGTAAATGGAACAGTAAATGAACGTTCTGAACCTGTAGCAAAATTATCACAAAATGTATGTAATATAAATTATCCAAGATATTTATATATAGCAGTCAATGATTTTCAAACATCTTCAAGAAACTTTTTTTCAATAGCAGCAGAATCAGTAATGGCACCAAATATAATTGGACGAATAAATGTATTATCAATGTTAGAAGATAAATCAGCATATAAATCTGGTGCAGTAGCAGGTGATTATTTCTTTGCACAAAAACATGTTAGAGAATATTTTGGACCTACAAATATAAAGAGATTAAAAATATCATTAATAGACCAATATGGTAGAGAATTTTCTATAAACAATTCAGATTGGAGTTTTGTATTAACATTTGAATGTTTATATAACTAATATATATATATTAATAGATAATATATTATAATAATATAATATATTATGAATTCTGCAACAAAAATTTATTTAAATGAATTTTATGAAAATCCAAAAAATATTGAAGAATATAAAATAAATTTTCTCAAAAATAATTTTTATGAAAAAATTAATAAATTTTTAGAATGTGATATTAAAAATTTAAAAATTGGTGTAACCAAAAATAAGAATACAATATGGTTTAAAGACATAAAAAATGAAAATAAAGAAGTAATATATTTTTACAATGAAGAAAGATTATTTATAAAAAATAATTTATTAAAAAAAATTGAAGAAATAAATATGTATTAGTATTAAATTTTAAACTATTTCATCAATAAATCCTAATTTTTTGCATTTTTTTGAATTTAAAGTATTAATTCTTGAATTTTGAAAATAAATCATTAAGTTTTCACTTGTTATTTTAGTTTTATTTTGCTTAGTAAATAATTCAATTAATAAATCTTTTATATTTGTTGTATTATCATCATATTGTTTAAAATAACCCCAATAATTTTGATAATATAAATTATTGTATGGAGATATATTACAAATAGAATTTCTTGTAATAATTCTATAATTACAATAACTAGCTAATAATAAAGCACAATCATTACATTCATCAATAATAATACTTCTTATATAAAGATTTGATTTGATTTTTTTATAGTCTAAAAATGTATTTAAACTATTTATATAACCACCTTTAGATGTAATATATAAATCTATAGAATAATTTTTATTAGCTATAATGATTTCAATAAATTCAATTAATTTATTAATAGTTTGATGAGAAATAATAGAATTAAAATATATACTATTATCTTTTTTTTTTATAGAATCACAATTTTTTAAATTTTGATATACAATATCATAATTATTAATATTATTGTTATTGTTATTATTATAATAGGGTTGAGAATTTTTTCTTTTTGACATATATTTTTATAAATGTTATAATTATTATTAAAAAATTCAATTTTTAAAAAAAAAAATTGAATAAAAAATATTTAAATATTTTTGTTTAATAAACATTATATTATAAATTAATGTCGTTTCTTTCTCTCTACATTCCAATTATTTCTGAAAAAATTTCAGAACAATATATTATTACATCTTTTCAAGATAGAAATATTGGAAAAGTTATGAGAATTGATTTTGTTAAAAATTTAAAAAAAAATCGGAGAGAAGCATTTATTCATTTCAGTGAATGGTTTGATGATAAAGATGAATGTAAAAAACTAAAAAAAAATATTTTAGACAATGATACTAATACAAAATTTTATCATACACATGATAAATTTTGGCCTATTCTTATCAATAAGAATGCACATAAAAAAAATGTGAATCCTGATTATCAAGTTTTAAATAATAATACAGTAAAAACAGTATTCGCAAGTAGTTTAAATATTATTAAAGTAGAAAAAAAATCTCAAAACAATGATACGAAAAAATGTAAAAAAGAATAATATAATATTATATTAAAATAATATAATATATGCCAGATAAGTCAAATAAAAGTAATCGAGACCGTAAAAAAGAATCAAAAAGAAGTGATAAAAATATTTATTCACAAAAACATATAAGAGCAAAAGAAAATTTAATTGAAAAAGAAAAAGAAAATGAAAATTTTTTTTTACTAAAAAAATGATTTTTAATTAAAAAAAAAATTGAAAAAAAGTATATTATATTAATAATTAATAAATATTAATATAATATAATGGGTGCAGGTATTTTACCTATAGCATTATATAGAGGTTCATTATTTTTACTATTAGGTCAAGAAAGACATAATAATTTATTATGTGATTTTGGTGGAAGTCCAAATAAACATGAAACAGTATTTAATACTGCAATTAGGGAAGGTAGTGAAGAATTAAATGGGTTATTAGGTTGTGGAAATGTATTAGAAGAAACAGTACATAATAATTTATTATTAACAGTTAGTTTTGATAAATATACAAGTTATATTTTTAAATATAGATATGATAAAAATCTTCCAATTTATTTTAATAATTTAAATCATTTTGCTGAATTACATTTAAATGATAAAATTATGACAAAACATAATGGACTATTTGAAAAAAATAAAATAGAATGGTATAAATTACATGATTTTAAAAATACAGAAAATTTAAAAAAAATTAGACCTCATTACAAAAATATTTTAAATACATTAATTAAAAATGAAAAATTTCTAATTACACAAATAAATGAATAATAAATAATCAATAATTAGTAATTTTATATATATATTATATATGTTTAATAAATTAATTTCAAGAAAAATGATATCAGAATTACTATGTTATATTATAACTATTTCATTTATTATATATATTTCTATACAAATCTATAAAAAGGATAAAAGTAAAACTATTATTTTAATTATATTGACAATAATAATATTTAATATTAATGAATTAATATTACTTGATATACGTAAAAATATAATTGGTAAATTTAATAATAATAATAAAAATAATAATAAAAATATATTTCAAACTATATTTTGCAAATTAAATATGTTTATACATCATTATGTTTTTATATTTTTAATATTTTCATTATTTTTATATAAGTTTAAAGATATTATTATGTATTATGTAATTGGAATAATTATATATTTTACTACAAAACTTTTATTAAAAGATAAAAAAAATAATTGTATTTTTTTTTCATTAGCATTAAATAAAATTATAAATTGTGAAAATGAATTTACAAAAAATTTAAAAGAACAATTTTATGGTATACATCATTCAATAATTTATTTATTAAATGTTAATGATAAAAAAATAAATTATAATATTCAATATAAAATAGAATCATTAATAAAAATAATATTATTAATTGTTTTTATTTATAAATTATATACAGAAAGAAAAATAATTTATAAGTTATATATAGAAAAAAAATTTATAAATTTTTATAATGGTGAGTAATGAAGATAAAAAAAATTTTGGAATAGTTTATACTCCAAAAATATTAGTTGATAAAATTTTAGATTTAATTCCAGAATCATATTATTCAAATAAAGATTTAAAATGGTTAGATATAGGTGCTGGTTATGGTGCTTTTAGCATAAATTTATTTAATAGATTATTAGAAAAATTATCAAATAAATTTGATGATATAGAAAAAGCAAAAATTCATATTATTAAAAATATGATATTTATGGTTGAAATACATCCAGAACATATAAAAATATTAGAAAATACATTTGGTAAGGAAGCAAATATTATTAATAAAGATTTTTTATCTATAAATAAATATGAATTTGATTTATTTGATTTTATAATTGGAAATCCACCATATAATATAAATGGTTCAATAAAAACACCAACAAATCATATAAAAAATAAAAGTGATGATGGAAAAGCAGCATATAAAGAATTTATATTAAAAAGTTTAGATTTATTATATGATGGAGGATTTTTAAATTTAATAGTACCTTCACTATGGTTAAAACCAGATAAATGTAAATTATATGATATTTTAACTCAACAAAAAATTCATAAATTAGTTTGTATAAATGGAAGTATGACAAATAAATTATTTAATTATAATGCACAAACACCAACATGTTATTTTTTAATAGAAAAAATAATAAATATAAACAATAATGAAAATAATGATATTTTTATATATGATAATATATGTAATGAATTTATAAAATATAAACTATATAAAAATTTTCCAATACCAACTCATGGTATAAATATAATAAATAAATTGTTAGAATATGTTAATATATATGGTTATATAAATGTAAATAAAACATCAACAATATCTAAGAAATCGCAAATAAAAAATGTCGAAGATAACGAATTTAATTATAAAAATATAAAAACATGTATTTTAGAAAATAATTTTAATCCAAAATTGATTTATACTTATTCAAATGATGAACTAAAATATAATAATTTACAAAAATTAATTTTAGCACATAAAATGTATGGATTTCCTTTTTTTGATATTTCTGGAATTTATGGTATTTCCTCGAGAGATAATTATGTTATTACAATAAAAAATTATAATTTTAATGAACTAAATGAAATTTACTATTTTTTATCAACAAAATTTGCTTTATTTATTTTTTCAACTACAAACTACAGAATGCGATTATTAGAAAAATATGCATTTGAATTTATACCAGATATAACAAAAATAAAAAATTTTCCAAGTCTAATAAATTTAAAGAGAGAGAATAGAGATAAAAAAATATATAATTTTTTTAATTTCTCTCAAAATGAAATAAATTTTGTAGAAAAATATTCAAAAGATTACAATTTTTTTATTAATTAAATATTCATGTCTTCAATTTGTTCTTCAAGAATTTGTACTGATAAAGCATTAGCATTATCAATATATGATTTATCAATAATAGTTTTATATAAATAAATAGCATGTTGAATATATCTAATATCTCCATATTCAATTGCTAAATCTAATAAATGATTAAAATGATCTTGTGGAGTATCATTTAATGAAATATCATTATGATCAGTATCTGTCATTAAGTCAGAATAATTAATATTCAAACTATTATCAAAGGCCATATTCGAATAAACTAATTCCAGAGAATTTATATTATTATTATTATTCATATATAATATAAATCAATTTTTTTTTAAAGTAAACAATTAACTAAATCATAATATACTTGAAGAATACTATGACCAGTAGCATCACCCATTTGAGAGAATTCAATTAATTTTAAAATAATAGTTTTTTTAGTTTGCATATCTATTAAATCATTATTTAATATAGTATTTATAATAATATCGTTTGTATGTAAAATATATCCACCAATTCCATCAACTTTTGTTAAAAAACTAGTAGTTCCTTTAACAATTTCTTCACTTTTTTCAATATTAAAAGAGTTAGTAAATTTTTCTAAATAATCAGGGCATGTATTCATTAATGGTAATGAAGTTCTTAATTTATTACTTTTATAAGATAAATGATTAATTTTATAAGCATTAGTAATATTAAATAGTATTAAAAAATTTATAAGAATTTTGTATATAAAATTCATTATATTATAATATAGTATATATTATTTATTTATTTATTTAGTTATTTACTTATTAATTATTTGTTTACTATTATTTGCTAAATCAGTAATAATAATTTGTTCTTTAGTAATACCATTTTTTGTTTCTTTAATAGTTTCAATTTTTTTACCATTTTTAAAAACTGTACTTCTTGATACAGAAGAAATATTATTAAAATTTGAAAAATTATTATTTACTGTAGAAAAATTAAAAACATTATTAACAGTAGTACTAGTGGTAGTAGTAGTATTTCTTGAATTAATATTCATTTCTCTAAAAATTTGATTAAATAAATCATTTGGATTAATAAAAGATGAAGAGTCAAAATTATTAGTCATATATTTGTGTTTATTTGATAAAATTTCAAATGCTTGAGAAATTTCTTTAAATTTTTTCTCAGCAAATTCTTTATTTTCAATATTTTTATCAGGATGCCATTTAATTGCTAATTTTTTATATGCTTTTTTAATATCATTATCAGTAGAGTCAGGTTGTATTTCTAAAATTTTATACGCATCATTAAAATTCATAAATTTTATTATATTATTTATATAAATATTTTTATATAATTTATTATATTTTTTTAATTAAAAAGATTTTATGAATATTAAATATATTATAAATGAGGTTTAAAGATATAAAAGATAAAGATGATATATATCTTTATCTTGGAACATTACCAGAAGATGAAAAAAGAAAAATTATAAATAAAAATATAAATTTTATAGGAATATCAGATAAATTAGAAAATTATATACATATAAAACATGATATATCTAAAGAGATATTAGATTTAAATGAAAATAGTGTTAAAATAATTCAAGCAGAAGATGTTTTAGAACATATAGAATTTGAAAATATAGAAAATGTAATAAATGAAATATATAGATTATTAAAACCAGATGGTTTATTTAGATTATCATTACCAGATTATAATTTTGATTTTTATAATAATAGAACAATTAAAAATGAGAAAGGAGATATTATGTTTGACCCAGGTGGAGGAGGTAAATTTAATAAACAAACAAATAGAGTAGAAAAAGGCGGACACGTATGGTTTCCAACATATGAAATAGTAAAAAATATATTATATAAAACACATTTTAAAAAATCAAAAATAAATTTTTTACATTATTATTGTAATAGCAAATCAATAACTAATGATATAGATTATTCAATGGGATTTATTGCAAGAACACCAGATTATGATATTAGAGCACAATCCCCATATAGAGCTATGTCTATTGTAATTGATTGTTACAAATAAAAATAATTTTTTTAAAATTGAAATAAAAAAATTATTTAAAAATATAAATAATATAATTAATAATGTTATCATATTTAATTTCATATTTTTATTCAGATAATGATTTCTTTAATAAATTTAAAAATGTATTAGAATTTATTCCTAATAATAAAGATAAAATTATTGAAAAAAATATTGTAATTAATGATAATAGTAATTTATCAATATTTATTAAAAATATTGATGATTTTTGTAAGAATAAAAAAGATAAAAAAATGATTATTTCTTTATCTGGTGGAGTAGATTCAATGGTTTTAATAAGCATTTTAAAATTTTTAAATTATAATGTTATTGCTTGTCATATAAATTATAATAATAGAAAAGATACAATTGATGAAGAAGAATTTTTAAAAGAATGGTGTAATCAAAATAATATTAAATTATATGTAAAATCTATTAATGAAGTAAAAAGAGATAATACAAAAAGAAGTGATTATGAACTTCTTACAAAAAATATGAGACTAGATTTTTATAAAGAAACAATGGAAAAAGAATCAGCAGAAATGGTACTATTAGGTCATCATAAAGATGATATTGTAGAAAATATTTTTGCAAATGTTTGTAGAGGAAGAAATATATTAGATTTAGCTGTTATTAGAAAAGAAGCAGTAATTAATAATATTAAAATAGGCAGACCAATGCTTGAATATAATAAAGAAACCATTTATAATTTTTCAAAAAAATATGAAATTCCATATTTTAAAGATACAACACCATATTGGTCAGTTAGAGGAAAATATAGAAATATTATTTCTAAAGCTATTGAAGATGCATTTACAGAAAATGTAAAACAAAATTTAATTGGAGTAAGTATTCAATCAGATGATTGGAATAGTTTAATTAATAAAGATATTATCCAACCATTTATAAATAATATTTCATGGAATATTGATAGTAAAAGTGATAATAAATCAATTTCATTTAATATTGAAAAATATATTGATTATCCTGTAACATTTTGGAGTTTAGTTTTTATGAATTTATTTAATAATTTTGGTTTAAATGCTCCTTCAAAAAAAGGAATTTTAACATTTCTAACTACTATAAAAAATAGAATTAAAAGTCCACAAAATACAAGATTTAATGTAACACTTTCTAATAATTGTAAATGTACAATTAGAAATTATAATGTAATTATTGAATTTAAAAAATAATGATATAAGAGTATATAAAATGTATCAAAATACTTTTAATAAGGTAGTATTTAAAAGATTAACTAAAGAAATGGAATTATATAATTTATCAAATTATAAATATACAATAAATATTTTTTTAACTGATATAAATGACAATAAAGAAGATGATATTTTAATATCGGTAGAGAAAGATAATAATAAAATATTAGAATTAATAGTTCCAAAAACTTATCCATTTAAACCATATAATTATTTCTCAAGTAGTATAATAGATAAAAATAATAATAGACAATTAAATTATTATAAATATATTCAAAATATTCATAATTATTTAAATAAAAATAATATAGATAAAAAAATATTAAATTTTTTTTATAGTATATACCATAAACGCAGTTCTAATTTTTTAAAATTAGATAAAAACGAGTGTTATTGTTGCAATAGTATTTTTTGTTATAATAATTGGTCCCCAAGTAAAAATATAAAAGATGTAATTAATGAAATAGAAGAAATTGAATTTATTGAAAGTTATAAAAATGGATTAGAAAAAATTTATAATAATATTTTTATGAGTAAATTACCTGATGATATAATTTTAAAAATATTAAATAACATTATATTATAATATGTTAAAATATTCTATATTTTTAGGTTTACATTATATTTTTTATGTAATTTTATTACAATTTTTAGTAAAAACATATTCATTTAAAGAAATTATAGTAAATGCAATGCTAATTAAAACAATTATAGTATTAATTATGTTTCCAAACAATTTTATAACAAAAATTGATTTTAATTATTTATTATTAATATTATTTTCTATAAATTTTATTTTTGGAAACTATATTTGGTTTATTGCTACAAAAAAGAATATGAATTTAGGAAAATTAGATGGAATTGCAATATCATTTTATTTACCTATAATAACTTTATTATTATATGTTTTTTTTAATCAAAAAATAAAAAAAATAAATTGTTTTGGTATTATTATATTGGGTATTGGTGCTTATCTAACTTTATTATAAAACATTATATATAATTATAAAACATTATATATAATAATGAAAAATTTGTGGATATATTTAGCAGGCCTATGTTGTTTAATTACTGCATTAGCAGTAATATTAATGAAATATATTTCATTATCAAAATGCAATTTGAAAAATATAGTAATCTTAACTTTTATTTTATGTGGATTTTTAAGTTTAATTTATATAATTTTTGATAAAAATTTTTTAAAAGATATAAAAAATACTATTACTAAAAAAGATATATTTTTAATTATTTTATTTTCAATAATAATAATTTTAAATAGAATACTTCAAATATATGCATTTAAAATTTCACCACAAATTGGTTATTCACATTTAATTATTAATATGAATATTATATTTACTTTAATTGCAAGCTACTTTTTATTTCAACAAAAAATAAATATTAAATCGCTAATTGGTATAATTATAACATTAATTGGATTAACTATAACAATATGTTATTCAAATTAATTTAGTCAGAGTTTGAACTAGGTGAAACAATAATTTGTGTCTCTGTAATTTCTTCTTCTTGTTCTTCTTCTTTATTATTATCATTAACAAAATTATATATTTGTTCAGATAGCCAATTATAATATTCAACTAAATTTTCATTACTTCTATCATCATGGCCTTTACTAATTGTTGCATGCATTAAATCACTCCATAAAGAATCTAATATATCACTGTGACCATAATTATCCGCACTAATTTTTTCTAATACTATATTTGGATTATTATTTTGTAATTTTTTAGTATCTAATGAAAAACCAGGTATAAATGGAATTTCAAATTTTGGAAATAAAGACCATTTATATGATTTTTCAGCATTTAAAACTAAAATATTTTCTAGATAATTAAAGTCTTCATCATTATTATTCATAAATTTTAAAGGATTTAAATTTAATAAATCACGATTATCAACTGGGTCTAAAAATACAGCTTTTTTTATATTTTTTTGTGAATTAATTGTATTCATTGCTGAAACATAACCACTTGAATGTGATAAAGGTATAATATTTTTATATTCATTTCTTGATTCATATAATAATTCTTTTGTTGCACTATTATCATTTGTAACAACATTTACAGAAAAATTATAATTATTTAAAGATTTTATAAAATTACTATAAATATCTGCTGGAATTAGTGAATTTGCGCCTGTATAAAAAATAATAGCATCCATATTTTTTTTATCAATATTATTTGGTTCATAAACTTTTATAATTTGATCATTATATACTTTTTTATAAATATTTACTGGAGTATTTAAAGTAAAAGAAAGTGAAAAATATAAAAAATTACTTAAAATAATAAAAAGTCTCATTGGTTATTAGTTTAATAAAAGTAATATTTTTATATTATATTTTTTATAATTATTATAATGATTCAATATAAATATTAGCTTTTTTTAAATAATTCCATGGAGAATTAGTTAATACTATATCGTTTAAAGCATAAAATGAAAATCTAACCTTTTCAATTGGTTCTTCTTTTTTATAATTAATATATAATTTATCTACTATTTGATAATATGATAATTTATGATAATCAGGATTATTTTTTTTAAAAATTGGTAAATGTATTGCAAGTTTATTATCATTAATCCATAATCCATCATCATCAATATAATTCATTATAGAAGCAGATGACCATTCTAATTTATATACTGAAATCGTAGTCATAATTTATTAAATAAATTATTTAATAAATTATTTCAATTTTTTTTTACTAGAATTGAAATCCTTCTATATTAAATCTTTCTATTCTTTTTATTTTTTCATTTTTTTCATTTTTTTCATTTTTTTCATTTTTTTCATTTTTTTCATTTTTTTCATTTTTTTCATTTTTTTCATTTTTTTT
>Ga0181392_1000548_pt1 | contig 14327 bp, 20 predicted proteins | sample 15SPOviralmetaG_FD_130083 | JGI IMG/M metagenome (GOLD analysis project Ga0181392, IMG submission 130083) | Marine viral communities from the oligotrophic San Pedro Time Series (SPOT) site, San Pedro Channel, CA, USA - 15 SPOT_SRF_2010-09-15 | ecosystem: Environmental > Aquatic > Marine > Strait... | reverse complement strand
TAGCCAGAAATTCAAAAACGGCGTTATTGCGAGAACTGGAACTGCCATTAATTCTATGGTACGCACTTCATTGCAGCATGCTAGCGTACAGGCTAGGGAAACAACGTGGCGGGCAAATACTGACGTTATTAAAGCGGTGCGCTGGACCTCAACTATTGATGGGCGTACAAGCCAAGTCTGTCGAAGTCTTGACGGTAGAACATTCGCGCACGATAAAGGCCCGCGCCCACCGATTCATATTAACTGTAGGTCTAGTATTACACCTGTGCTTAAGGATAAGTTTAGCGAGCTGCGAAAAGGCGCAACGCGATTTAGCCGGGGGCCGGAAGGGGTGCAATATATACCTGCCACCAAATCCTACTACGGATGGCTTAAGAATCAGCCAGCCGCTTTCCAGGACTCGGCAATCGGAAAGGTTAGGGGCAGACTCCTAAGAAATGGGGGGTTGTCTGCGGATAGGTTTTCAGCCCTAAATCTCAATAAGAAATTTCGGCCCACGACACTGGCGGAAATGCGAAAGCTTGAGCCAGCGGCTTTTGATAGGGCGAATTTATGACAACTATTGCTTACAAGGACCGGGTTATATCCTATGACTCGTTAATGACCGCTGGGAGCAGAATATGTGACCGCGATTTTAATAAGTGCATAAAAAAGGATGGGGTTGTTTTTTTTCTATGCGGCACTGTAGCTGACAATGATAAGTTTATAGATATATGGTTGGGAAAAGCTCCTTATGAGGAGATTGATATTAGCGCCTTTGTGTATGAGGGGGCCAGTCTTTTCGAGGTTCACTGCGCAGAGGAAAGAATGCTGACAACTCAAGTTGATTTAATGAAGGCTGAGTCTATCGGCTCTGGGTCTGACCACGCGCTAACAGCAATGGATTTAGGGTTGACGGCCAAGGAGGCTGTAAAGATGGCTGCGCTAAGAGACACGAATACCGGGGGCCGTATTAGAACGTTCAATTTAAAACCTTGACAGTATTAGAATGATTGTTTTATTATGCGAATTAATGACCGCAGGGCGGTTTTCAGCAATTTCTAACCAGGGGTTTTAAATATGCAATACAAGGTAACGAGAGAAGAATTTACGAAGCTAGATGAATCCGTACAGGCGCTTTACAAGCAGGACGGAGAGGAATTTGTTTTAAGTGTTGAAGGCCTGCCACAAGGCGAGGACGTTACAGGGCTTAAAAATAAAATCGCTGAGTTGCTTGGCGAGAAGAAAACAGCGGCAGAAGCGGCAGCGGCAGCATTAACAGCAGCGTCGGAAGCAAAGGCAGCTAAGGATTTAGCCGAGGCAAATAAGACCGGCGACATTGACGCTATTAACGCATCATGGGCAGAGAAGTACGGAAAACTAGAAGATGTGGTAACAAGTTTAAACGGCACGGTTGCAAAAATCACAAGCGGTGCAGCGGCCACTAAGATGGCTTCAGAACTGGCTTTAACAGGCCAAAGCGCAGTACTTATGCCGCATATTGAAAGCAGGCTTGCAACTGAAATGGTAGACGGCGTGCCAAGAGTAGTAGTTAAAGGCGTAGACGGGAAACCAAGCGCTCTTACTGTAGAGGAGTTGCAAACAGAGTTTAAAAATAACGAGGCTTTTGCCTCGGTTATAGTCGGTTCTAAAGCCAGGGGCAAAGGAACTCACAACCAAAACCCAGACGCCGGGGGCGCTGGGAAAGTAATACCTAGAAGCCAGTTTGAGGAGATGTCACCGGGCGACCAGATGGCATACACCAAAGAGGGCGGCACTTTAACCGACGAAGCTGCATAGCTTCACAACACAGGATTTATTAAATCATGGCAGAAAATACAATAACAGGATTAGTCCCCGACATTTACGAAGCAATGGACGTCGTTTCTCGTGAACTCACCGGCCTAATTCCCGCAGTAACTCTTTCAGCTTCCGCAGAGCGCGCAGCTAAAGACAAAGCAGTAACGGTAGATGTTGAGCCAGTAGGCAACGTTGTAGACATCACTCCAGCAATGACCACTCCAGAGCCTACCGGACAAACTTCCGGCACTGCTTCTGTAACTATTACCAAGTCGCGAGCGGCTGAGTTTGGTTTTAATGGCGAAGACAACAAGGGCTTGAACCTTGGGCCGGGTTACACTTCGGTTAGAGCGTCTAAGATAGCTCAGGCTATTCGCGCCGTAGTAAACGAAGTTGAAACCGATCTTGCAGGGCTGCAAACAAGTTTTAGCCGTGCAGCAGGTACAGCCGGTACTACTCCGTTTGCTACTGTTAACGATTACACGGACGCGACTTTTGCGCAGAAAATCCTAAAAGATAACGGCGGCAATTTAGACCCGCAGCTAGTTATGGACACTGCGGCTAGCGCGACAATGATGGGTAAGAAGGCAGCGGTAGACGCTTCCGGTACTAAGTCTATTATCGAGCAGGGCGTTCTAGTGGATCGTTTTGGCATGAAGTTGCGCGAATCTGCGCAGATTAATACTAGCACCGCTGGTACTGCCTCTTCTGCGACCACGGATAACGCTGGCTATGCTGTAGGCGCAACCGTGCTTACGCTGGCTTCTGCGGGAACTGGTACTATCGTAGCAGGGGATGTCCTTACTTTCGCTGGTGACACTAACCAGTACGTTGTGACATCTGGCGATACAGACGTATCTGACGGCGGCACAATTACTTTGGCGGCACCTGGGTTGCGTGTAGCAATGTCAGCAGCTACTAAGGCCATTACAGTCGTTGCGGCAGCAGCACGTAATATGTGTTTCGCTCGCTCTGCATTGGTTCTGGCGGCTCGCGCTCCTGCGCTTCCATCGGAAGGTGATAACGCAAGCGACCGCATGCTGATTACTGACCCGCGAAGCGGCCTTACTATGGAATTCTCCATGTATAAAGGCTACAGAAAAGTGCGCTACGAAGTTGGTTTGGCTTGGGGTGTTTCTAACATCAAGCCTGAGCATACAGCTTTGCTACTTGGTTAGAAGTTTTAACCGCATAGCCCTTAAAATAATAGGGCTATGTATTAAAACTTTTATTCAACAACTAGCGGAGGAAATAGTATGTCAATAGAAAAAGTACCTGTAGTTACAATTTTAACCGATAACGGCCCGGTAGAAATTAACAAATCTGATTACGACAAAGATAAGCACGAGATTACCAAAGAAACCAAGCAGCCAGAATTCGATCTAGCGAAAGAAGAGGCCGCAGCTTACAAAGAAGACGCTAAGCGGAGTAAACCGGCTATCAAGAAGGCACCAAGCGCGAGCAAACCTAAAAAATAAAAACAACACGTTAACCTAAAAGGGGCGGGCCTAAAGCCTAGCCCCTTTTTTTATTTCAGGATTAAAAGATTATGGCGCTAACAGTAGAAGACGGCAGCGAAGTTGCAGGAGCGGATAGCTACGAAACAAGAGCAAATTTTATAGCGTGGGCGCTTAAGCGTGGTTATACCATAGCAGACGACGCGGTAGCAGATGGATATATGGTCAAGGCTTTCGACTTTATACGAGGCCTAGAACATTGTCTATTAGGGCATTTGATGACAAAAACGCAGACAGGCGCATACCCCCGTTATAGCCTTTATATTAACGGGTTTGTTTATGCAAATGACGAAATACCGCAGGTGGTAAAGGATTGGCAGTTTAGCTTGGCTCTTGACATTAATAACGGCATAGACATATATAACCCGAAGCCATCTGCTAGCGTTGCTGTTAAGCGCGTTAGGGTGGAGGGTGCGGTAGAGAAAGAATTTGCAGTAAGCGACCAAAGCAACACTGTTTACCAGTCACTAAGCCAAACCCTGCAGGCGCAATTGTGCCGATCTAGCGGGCTGGGCGTTTCTATTTCAATGGGCTAGATTATGGCAGATGCTTTTTACAATGATATTGCTACAATTGCGCGAGAGCTTTTGGAAGAGTTTGGCGCAACTTGGAGCATCACCAGAACAACTGGCGAAGACATAGACGACGTTACGGGAGCGGTGACTCCTGGCAGCGATACCGTTTACACACCAAAAGGCGTTCTTACTAATTATAATAATAACCAGATAGGACAAGGCCTAATACAAGCGGGCGACAGGCTTTTAATTCTTGATGATACCGTTGAGCCTTTATTAGACGATAAACCGACAATAGGTGGGCAAGCATGGAATGTAATATCTGTAGAGATATCAGAGCCAGCCGGGGTTCCTTTGATTTATAAGGTGCAAGTCCGTGGCTAACGTAACTATAGACCAATTTATAAGCGAAACCACAAAGGCTATAGGCGGCGCAGCAAAGGCAATTAAGTTAGAAGTTTTTGCGGGTGTGATTGATGACACTCGCGTAGATTTCGGACGACTAAAGGGCAACTGGCAGACGACCACGGGCAGGGCAGCGAGCGGCGAAGTAGAAAACGAAGACAAAAGCGGTAGCGGCGTAAAGGCTGTAATGGAAGCAACTATAACGGAAGATGGAGTAGACTACCTTTCTAACAATCTGGATTACGCGCCAATGTGGGAAGAAAAAGACGGCATGATAGCTAGAAACCTTGCCAGGGTAGAAACCATCGTAAGAAGGACTAAAAAATAATGAGTCAATTAAAAATAGATCAAGCTTTTATTACTGCGTGGAAAACCACAAATAGCGAATTCAGCTTGCCAACTGCTTACGAAAATAAGCATTACAAGCCGACGCAAGAAACAGCCTATGCTGAAATATTTATGCTGCCCAATGATTCCGAAGCATTAAGCCTTGCGGATAGTGATGAAACTAGCGGTATTTTTAGAGTAATCTTAAGATACCCTGTAGGTAAAGGCGCTTTTGCCGCTAAAAATAAAGCGCAGGAGATTATAAACGCTTTCCCAATTGGAACAGATGTTCCATATTCCGGGCAATCTGTTATAATCACCAAGACTTCACGCCAAAAAGGCGTAAACGAGGACGGCTGGTATAAAATAGTCGTTTCTATTCAATACTTTGCAATTATAACGAGGGTTTAACCATGCCAGACGCAGCACAAACATTAGTAGATAGTGTAATAGCTATTTCCGCTGGACTACCAGCTACAGACGACGCGAGCGGATACGGCGCGTTGACTTTCACCAACCTGGGCCAAGTGACAAACTGGACACCGGGCGGGCGACTTTATGCAATGACGCCTAGCAATCCAATTGCACAGCGGAATACTGATTTTTACAAAGCGACGTATAACAACGGCGTAGACAATATTGTAATGAATCGAGACGATGACGACGCAGGGCAGGTTATTGCTCTTACTGCGGAAGGCTCAGACGCTCAGTTCTCCTTTTCGGTTACATACCAAGACGGAACTATTGATTATTTCCAAGGTAAAGTGCCTAGCTACATTACAGGAGCGGGTGACGCTAATGCAATCGTATCCGCTACGTTGAATGTGCAGCGAGTTACTAACACAGTAGTAGCATAAACCACGCTCAAACGCGCCCTTTAACCGGGGCGCTTTCTTTAGTTTTTTAATTGTAGGAGTTTAAAATTATGTCAAAGAAAGAAACAAGCACCATTGATTTTGGAACGTTTGATCTAGCGGCGGAAGCGGCTAAGGGTATCGACGTTGTTATGATCGATGAACGAACAAAACAACCTTTTATCGGATCCGATGGCAAAGAAATTGTAATTACAATTCAAGGCATGGACTCCGATAAGTGGCAAGACACGGCTAAGAAAATCGGAGAGCGCAACACCGCGAAGTATAAGCGCAGGGGCGTCCCTGGCGATGTAGTAGAGGACAATCTAAAAGAGGTCTTAGCCACTGTCACTCTGCACTGGTCTAATAATATCCCTTTTGGTGGTGAGACATTAACCTGCACTTATGATAATTGCTTAAAGCTGTATAAGATGCCTAACGCTTTTGCTGAGCAACTTATAGCGGCTGGCACTACGAGAGCCAGCTTAAAAAAGGCATAAGGCTAGAGCTTGAACTTTATGTAAAGCAGAGAGCATGGTTAGAAACCAAAGCCCCTAACGCAGAAAAAGTTAGGGGCGCTGATCTGGAGGAAATAGAGTTACCACCAATTGAGCCTAGCGAGTACCTTATAGATTTGCTCTATCGTATTGGCCCTACAAAATTTACTTGGTCAGATATAGATGGGTGGGTTAATAGAACGAAAGTCCAACTATCAGGATGGGAAGCGGAGACCATAAAACAGCTTGGAGATATTTATACTTATGCTGCGGAGGAATACAGCGAAAAGAAAGTAGATGCGCCCTACATGCCCGATAAAATGCAACGGGCTTCACTTGAAGACAATATTAAAGATATTCTTAGAAGGCCCGTGGTTTAATGACAGATTTTGCAACATTAGTAATTAAAGCCGATTCCAGCCAAGTTAGGGCCGCTACTGGCGACCTTGATAAAATGGGCAAGTCTACGGGCTTGCTTACCGGGGCTATGCGTACTTTGTTGCCCGCCCTAACAGCCGTTCTATCCGTTCGCGCTCTGGGCAAGATGGCGGAAGAAGCCAGAGAGTTTGGCGCTGCAGTCGGCGAAGTATCCACGCTGCTGGACGACCTGGATCAAATGCCGCGTATAGAGCGCGAGGCTAAAGCCCTTGCTGCTACTTTTGGCGGCTCACCTACTGCACAAGTTAACGCTTTCTATCAGGCTATATCAGCCGGTGCAGAAAACGCAGAAGAGGCGACTTCCATATTGACCACGGCTAATAAGCTTGCCGTGGGCGGTGTTACTGATATTGGTACAGCCGTGGACGGTCTTACAACTATTGTAAATTCTTTCGGACTCGAGGCAACGGATTCTACCGCTGTTAGTGACGCCATGTTTGTTGCTATGCGGGCCGGTAAAACCACAATAGAACAGCTTTCTTCCGGTATCGGCAAGGTCGCCACCCTGGCGTCAACCGCTGGAATAAGCTTCGAGGAATTACTCGGCTCAACAGCGACCCTTACCAAGGGCGGTATAGAGACAGCCGAGGCATTTACCGGGCTAAAAGCTGTGATAGCTGGAATATCTGTTCCAAGTGAAAAAGCAAAAAAAGCCGCCGATGAGTTGGGGGTTGGTTTTGATTTCGCCTCTCTACAATCAAAAGGATTAAAGGGATTTCTTGACGACTTAACGGAGTCTACCGGCGGCAACGAAGAGGAAATGTTGAAGCTGTTCGGAAGCATGGAGGCCGTCAACACGGTCTTTGCTTTGACTGGCGCAGGCGCAGAAGACTTTACCGACATAATGGCTTCGATGAACCGCAAGACCGGGCAAACAGACAAAGCTTTCGGCAAAATTGCCGAAACAATGGATTTTAAGCTTGAGAAAATCAAAGGCAAGGTAGACGCTACACGCATTGTTATAGGCGAGTTCTTGTTAGGCCTTGCAGAGCCTATTGTAGATAATCTTTCAGATAACTTTGATAGTTACGTTATGTTCCTGTCAAACCTTGTTAAAGGCGCTCAGGCTACAGCAGAAGGTATGATTCTTGCCTTTGGGCCAGTATGGGAGGTCTTCCGCGTTGGTCTTGAGACGATGGGCGGATGGGTAAAAGAGTTGGTAGACTTTTCAATATTAGAGTTTAATAGAATGGGCGTTGCTGGATTAAAGCTTTCAGAAGTTCTTGCAATAGGATTCGGAAACACAGTAAACGGAATCAAGGCAGGAATAGAAGCAAACACGATAGAAGTTGCAGCGTTCTTTGATAAGGTTGGTTTTTGGATGAAATGGGCAGTAGGGAAGGCCAACGAATCAGGAAACGAGCTAAAAGCCATTGATATGGCTCGCGTAAAATCTCTGGATGCGGTTGAGGCCAGCTACTTATCAGCAAACAAAGGACTCGCAGACGGGCTTATACAGGCTCGCTTGAATGAAGGTGGGTTTACATTGTTGGATTCCACAACTATCGATCTTGCAGACAACACACAATCTCTAGCTGATAAGCTTTCAGGTTTATCAGGGACGCTTGGAGATCAAGGTGGCGTAACAGAGCTAACAAAAGAAAACACAAAAGCGCTAGAAGACGCAAAGGCAGCGCAAAATGATATGTCAGACGCAGCGGGCGACGGCACAATAGCGCTTGAGCTACAAAAAAACATGCTTGAAAATGTACAGACGGAATGGGGAACCCTGATCTACGACCTGTTAAGCGACGGCGAAATAAATTTTCGTTCTTTTTTTGGTTCTGTGGTAGACGGTTTTAAAAAAATGGTTGCAGAGCTTGCTGCACAAGATTTAATGAATGCTGTTTTTGGCGGTGGCGGTCTTGGCGCATTAACAAACGGCGGCCTGGTAAACACAATAACTAACGGTGTAAGCAGTCTTTTCGGTGGCGGCGCTTCATCGGGAGACGGCGACGGCGGCGACGGCGGCGATGGCGGCCTTGCAAGCACCGCAATAAACACAGGGCTTAACCTGGCAACAGGCGGCAACGGCGGCCTAGCCGCAACAGCAATAAACGCGGCAGGCACGGCCCTGACCGCTGGCGCGGGCAGCTTCTCTTTAAGCGCTGTAGGAACCACTACAGGCGGTTGGGTTGCTCCTTCCATGCTTGCCCCTGGGGCGGTGCCTGCAGCTGGCGGGGGCTTTCTTGGAGCCGCTGGTTCTGCTATATCCACCGTTGGTTCATCTGTAATGACGGCACTGCAAGCAATTCCTGGCTGGGGTTGGGCTTTGGGTGCCGCAGCGCTTATTGCAAATGCTCTAGATGACTCCGGGACTATGAGCCACAACGCGGGTATGTTTACAACCGACCTGGGGCATGAGGGGCAATTCGATATACCTGCATTTGATAGCGGCGCACAGTTCTATGGATTTACAAGAAGAGAAGGCCAAGAAGCAGCAATGGGTCATATAGATTCATTTAGGCAGGTAGACTCTTTTTTAACTTCTGCGTATGAAAAAATTACAGGTAGCAAGCCAAATTTACAAGCACCAAATTTTATTGGTTATGATGAAAAGGGAGAGGGCAGGGGTGCTTTTTTTGGCGAAGCTTTTGAAGACGGCGGCGGTGACGGAACGCCCATAGATCAGCAGCTTGGAAAGTTTGCTAGCAGATGGGTTCAGCTTGCGGGTGCGCAGGGCGGCGCTGGACAAGATGATATTAATCAGATCATAGGCTCTGGCGATGTAGTGGGAGTGCTGTCAAGGGTGGCTGATTTGGCAGGGATAGACGGCTCACATGCCAGAGGTATAGACAGAGTTCCTTACAATGGTTATAGGGCAGAGCTGCACGCTGGCGAGAGAGTTCAGACAGCGCAGGAAGTGCTTGCACAGGGTTCTGGAACGGTCGATAATAACGGCATGATTTATCAGGCTTTGCAGTCTATCCTAACTTACTTAGTTAAGACGTTTGATATAGTGGATAGATGGAATATTAACGGAATACCAGAAGAACGGACAGCGCCATAATATGAAAATAATTAGACCGCTAGAATTGCTGGACGGAATGCTTGATAGCTCAAACGTATCCGAGACTAGCCCGGCCGCAAATGAGTGGGACGACACCGCTAAAGTTGTTGACGAGCTTGTTACCGTTACGACTACAGCAAATGGAGCATCTAAGGCTACGCACTTGATTTACAAGTGTACAACCGCGCATACAGACAAAGACCCAACAGTGGCGGAGAACCTATCCGCATACTGGCAGATTGAGGACGCTACAAACCGATGGAGAGCCTTTAACGGAGTGCTGCAGCAAGGAACTAGTAACGCAGGCTCTATAGAGTATGAGATAACGCCGGGCGGGATAGTAAACTCAGTGGCTTTCTTTGGTATTGATGCTCAAAGCATTAACGTAAAAATGACCGACCCGATAGATGGCGAGGTTTATAACGAAGATTTTAGTATGATCTCGCCAAGCGGTATAACTAATTGGTGGCTATATTATTACGAAGCAATCGTAAGGGAAAACAGGCTTGTTATAACTAACATGCCAGCGTTTCCAGACGCGGTTATAGACATTACCATAGACGACGCTGGCAGCACCGCAGAAGCAGGGGAGATAGTTTTCGGAACATCGTTTACTATTGGAGACTCGCAAAACGGTGCGAGCTTTAGTATTATAGACTATTCGACCAAAAACACCGACGCGGACGGAAATACCACAATTGAGCAGGGCGCTTATGCTGATATAGCGGACGTAAACGTAATTATTGAAACGTCCAGATTTAACGAGATTCATAAGACTTTAAAAAACTATCGTTCTACGCCTCTTGTTTGGATTCCGACCGATGATATTAGTCAGACTTTTATGTATGGCTACTATAGAAATTTTAGAAACGTAATTAGCGGCCCGGTAGTTTCTACCACGTTGCTACAACTTGAGGGTTTAACGTAATGACAATTACAACACTACCTACAGCGCCACAAAGAACCGATCCACCAGCGACATTTGTAACCAGGGCAGACGCCTGGGTAGCCGCTTTAGATACTTTTGTTTCAGAGGCTAATATCGATATAGCGCAAGCTAATGCGGACGCTGCTAGCGCTTCGGCCAGCGCGGGCGCATCCTCTACTAGCGAAAGCAATGCTGAGGCAAGCGCCTTGTCTGCGGCTGCCTCAGCGGGTACTACTCCTTGGGTTAGCGGTGAAACAATAGCGCAAAATGATAAAAGAATAAGCCAGATTGACTTTGTATCCTATATAGCTATAGAGGCTATAACAAGCGGCAATAACACTGTAGACCCGAGCGCGGACGCAAGCTGGCTTCCAGATGTGCAAATACATGGAGATACATCACCTCAGCTTGGAGGGCCGCTTGATAGCAATTCACAGCAGGTTCAGTTTAGTAAGGGTGCGGATGTTGCAAGCGCTTCGGCGCTACCCGTCTTGACAGATGGTAATTACTTTGATGTGACAGGCACAACTACAATAACATCGATTAATACAACAAAAATCGGAAACATAATTAAGCTGCATTTTGATGGGGCGCTTACATTAACGCATCATGCCACAGATTTAATACTGCCAGGCGCAGCTAACATAACCACGGCTGCAGGCGATGAAGCGGAGTTTGTTGAATACGCAACCGGGGATTACAGATGCACTAATTATTCAAGGGCTGACGGGTCTTCCTTGGTTTCCGGGGGTTCGCTTGTGCTTATATCAACGGCCACAGCGTCAAGCGACGCTACGATAGATTTTACAGGGATCGACGGGACTTACGATGAATACGAGCTTCGTATATTAAACGCCATTCCCGCTACTAATGCGGTAACGGCAGAAATGCTAGTCTCAACCGATGGCGGGGCAAGTTTTATAACATCCGGGTATTCTTACACAACAGGAAGAATTAGCGGCTATACTTTTGCGGCATCAAGTAGCTCTAATTCAGTTGATATCGAGCTATCCCAGGGGTCTGCCGTGGGTAGCGACACTAATGAGGTTGGTTTCTCTGCACGAATAACATTAATAAGGCCCGCAGACGCGGCATTCACACAAATATACTGGAAAGGTTCTTTTATAGTAAACCTTTCTGCTTCTCCTGTGCCGGTATGGGGAGCCGCTCAGCAAGAAACAGCGGAAGACGTAAACGCTATAAGGTTTAAGTTTTCGTCAGGGAATGTGGAATCAGGCTTGTTTGCACTATATGGAGTAGCGAGATAATGAATGACACTAAAAAAGTAAATGGTGTAGAAGTTCAGATTAATGACGAAGAACAACTGGAGCTTGACGAAGCAAATAGACTGCACGAAGAACAAGCAGATGCGCGGTTAGCAGAAGCGGTAGCGGCAGGGCTGTTAATGGAATTTGAGCTAACGGCAGCGCAAATAAAAAAAGGATACCCGGAAGATGAGATAAAGACATGGGATGCTCAGCTCCAAGAAGCTAGAAAGATAGCAGGGGTTTTACCTGCAGGCGATACCCCTCTTATTGATGCAATAGTGTCAGTAACAGGGGAGGACAAGGCCGAACTAGCTACAAAAATAATACAAAAAGCTGCAATATATAAAGCAGCAATAGGCGCAGCAATAGGCGAGCGCAGGAAATGAGCCAAGACGAAATAATTAAATGCGCTGTGAGAAAGTTTTTGCCGCAGGGGTTTGATTGGCGTTTATTTAAAGCCGTGATATGGCAGGAGTCTAGGTTTAATCCTTTGGCTAAATCCCCAGCCGGGGCAAGGGGCGCAGCTCAGATAATGCCTAGCACCTGGGGTAAATGGTCTATCAAGGCGGGGCACGAACACAGCGACCCTTATGACTTTAAAGCAAGCGTAGAGACTGGCGCATGCTACCTTAGCTGGATTTATAGCCAGTGGGCAATGCCTCGACAAGAAATAGACCGCATAGCCCTTGCTATGGCCTCATATAATGCAGGGTTGGGAAATATACTAACAGCGCAGCGGCTTGCTGATAACGCCGCAGATTATAAAACAATAATAAGCAAGTTAAATAAAGTAACAGGCGACAGGAACTCTGCAGAAACACTGGGATACGCATATAATATTTTTAACAAATATAACGAGTATGTTTTAAAATGAAGCTAGAATATAAGAAAGGCTGGAAGTGGGTAACGACCAATGAATATAAAATCAAGCTGCCTGATGAGTTTCTGCACGAGTCTTTCGAGGGTGATTTTCTTTATTTGTATGACGGTGTGCTAACAGTCTGCAAGGGTTACGGATGGGATGGAGCAAGCGGCCCCGCCATTGATACAAAAAACTTTATCCGGGGTTCTCTTGTACATGATGCGCTTTATGAGGTAATTGGAAAGCAGGGCACGTTCCATCTAAGAAAACACGCAGATAAGTTTTTAATTGATATTGTGAAAGAGGACGGCATGACCTGGGCGCGTCGTCAATATGTCTATAGGGCCGTCAGAATGTTTGGCGGCAGGCGCACTAAAAAACGATACGAGGATACAAAGAAATGAAAAAACTATTATTATTGATAGCTGTTATATTTAGCGGCTGCACAATAGCAAGCTATAAAGATGGAAATTTATTTATAGCTGACCTGCATCCAGGGGGTGAGGCGCTTGACATTATAGGCAGCTTAGAAGGTAAAGGGGGCCTAGAACTGAAACGAGAAACAGGAGACTCAACCAAATCAATAGAGACTGTTTCACGCCTTATCCCTTAGCGCAAACCAATTACCCGCACGCCTCCAGAAGTAGCCACGCAAAAAACTTATTACAGTAAATTGCGTGGTTATAGATAGATTTAAAAGCCACGTCATTTCCTGCCCTTCAACTTGCCAGCTAACCATACTCTGCCAATATAGCATGGCTACTATAAAGCCGCTACCGACATTAAAACACTGCTCTATTGCTGAATGTTTACGGCTTTGCACTGGTTAACACCTTGAAAACATTATCTTTTAGCTCATTTAGAGAGCCGTCATTAAAGATAGTGAAATCAGCGGCCTCAAAGGATAGCCCGTCCTCCGAAGAGTGTGCGGCCACATGCTCTCTATCGTTTCTAGTAACTTCGATAATTATACCGCCGTTTTTTCGTATCAAAAAGGCCTCGTTATCGAATCTTACATCTGTAATTACAATGTACTTGAAGTAATTCTGCTGCTCTCGCGCAGAGTCAATTTTCCTCTGTGCGATTTTCAACCACAAGTCAGATTGCAGATTGCGGCCCCACTCTGTGCCAAGAGTCTGCATAGCCTCTCGCGGCGTAAAATTAAAACCTGGAATCCTCTGCTCTTTTCTATCGGGGTAGCTGTCGGGGTGCCATCCGAACACAGCCCTAAACGCTTCTTTAATGGGCGTTGCAAAAGAGATTTTCCGAGTGCGGTTTTCGGTTTCGATAATGTTAGCTATGGTATCTTTGCCGCTGCGGGCTTTTCCTGTTATTCCTATTATTTGCATATCCTTGCCTCGAATAAGAGTAAAACCACTGGCGCGAAAAGCATCATCAAGATACTATTTTCCATTTTTCATTCTCCTAAAATAACGTAAATTTTGTGCCATTGAGTCGCGCCATAATTCCGACTCTACCCTGTAGCCCCTGCTTTGAACAGTAGCAAAAACTTTTGCAGCCTGGTTGATGGTCATAACATTTTCCTCTTTTATTTCTTTCGTTAAAAACACGATTAAACACTTCCTATACAATGGCGGCGACAACTGCCACTACTGCGTATGTGGCCATACAAGCCAGTGGAATCAATTAATAACCCTCCGGGTGTTTTGTTTAGTTGCCCTATTATAACCACAACAACCACAAGGGTGCAACATTTTAATGTCGTGTTTATGTGTAAGGAACATGGCTAGGGGTTAACTGCATATGATTAGTAACTATTTCCAGTATTTAGCAGACTCGGTGTTAGTAAACCGCGCCTGCCCGGTGTAGATTTTCTTTGATTTCAAAGGCGGCTTCGCGCTCCCTCATGTCTTCCATGCCTAGCGCACCGCAATAATTATGGGCCGCTAGTTCTGCTTGTCTCATC
>Ga0181392_1000546_pt1 | contig 14385 bp, 28 predicted proteins | sample 15SPOviralmetaG_FD_130083 | JGI IMG/M metagenome (GOLD analysis project Ga0181392, IMG submission 130083) | Marine viral communities from the oligotrophic San Pedro Time Series (SPOT) site, San Pedro Channel, CA, USA - 15 SPOT_SRF_2010-09-15 | ecosystem: Environmental > Aquatic > Marine > Strait... | reverse complement strand
ATTAAGTTAAAAGATGTATCTATAGATGAAAGAGATGAAATGCTTGATTCTGTAGAGTATCAGTATGATGCTAAAGGTAATCCTAAAGGTATGAAGATGATGAATAGTACGATTACTAAGTGGTTACGTTTATGTATTGACGGCGATACATCTGATGAGTTTCTAAAAACACTCACATTAAAAGATAGAACTGATATTTTTGTTAAAATGCAGGAGTATCTTCTTGTGGGGGAAGAGAAAGCCTCCAAGTAGAACTGACTATATTGTCTGACGGCTGTGGAGGCTGTCCTTATTGTGATTTTCCTTATGAAGCACAGTTACCTGTAAAAACGGAAAACGGATACGAAACACGAGAGTTTGAATCACAAGATGATATTTGGGCAGTTATTGATTTAATTGCCCAAGAAACTAAAGAATTTAACGAAGAAAAAGGGAAGGAGTTTGATGTGGCTAAAAGTATTACTGCACAATTACCTTTCTTTGCGTGTGTAAATCACGTTAGAGATGAGAAGTATATGAAACTTCTTAATAAGTATTTATATTGTACAGAAACAGGTACACCAGCACACTCAGGTAGTTATGGTGAACAACCTGCAAGATGGGTACAATATTTTTTTATAATTAAAAATGCGATGGCAAAGAAGATGAACAATGTAAAAGAGAAAGCGAAAAAAGATGTCTGATATTATCGTAAAGTTTAAACCACAAGGTCATAAAGCCTTAATTAACGCTATAAAAGAATTAGAAAAAGCTAAAGCTGGTTATACAAAAACAACAGATAAAGCTACAAAAGGTAGTAGAAAATTTAGTGACCAAATAGGTAGAAATCGTGCACCTATGTCTATTTTTGAAAATAGTTTATCTACTATACGTTCAAGGTTGTTAGTATTTAACTTTGCTATGGGAATGGGTATTAAACAATTAATGCAATTTTCTCAACAAGCATCTCGTGTACAAGATATGTCAAGAGCATTTACTACATTAAGTGGTACTGGCGAAAATTCGGCTATAGCAGTTGCAAAAATTAGTAGTGCAGTAAAAGGTACTATGAGCCAAATGGATTTATTTAAACAAGCAAACAATGCTATGATTCTTGGTGTTACAAGAAATACAGATGAAATGGCTGAAATGTTTAAAATGGCACAAACTCTTGGTGCTGCACTTGGTGTTGATACTGCACACGCTGTAGAATCACTTATTACTGGTATTGGTCGTCAATCTCGTCTTATGCTTGATAATATTGGTATTATTGTCAAATCAGACCAAGCATACGTAAATTATGCAGAAAAATTAGGAATTACTGCTGATAAATTAACTAACGCACAAAAAAAACAAGCATTTTTTACTGCTGCTATGGAAGCAGCTAGAACAAAAGCATCTGAACTTGGCGACCAACAAATTACTGCTCGTGACCAATTTAATAAATTTAATGCAACTATGGAAGATTTTACTAATTTTATAGGTGAAAAGTCAACTCCAATAGTACTTAATTTTTTAAATAATATGGCTGAATCATTAAGAAAAATAATGGAAACTAATTTAGAAACTGCTGTTAGACAATTAAAAGATATGGGTGCAACACTTGAAGAAATGGCAGAATTACAAGATTTAATATCTTTTGAAAAAGCTCTTAATAGTATAAATAATTTTGCAATCAATGCTGAAGATTTGTTAGCAAGTACAGTTGTAAATATGCACGATATTGAATTAGAAACATTAGGTGTAACTGAAACAGTAATTGATGGCGTTAAAAGACAATTTACAGAAATTTCTGGATTTCAAAATATTACAACAGAAAATGTTTTAAAAGCTATAAGGAAAGAAAGAGATGAACGTAAACAATTAAAAACTGATATGACAGCTGCTTCACAAGATGCAAATAAAGCAGAACAAGCTAGAATTGCTAATGAAATTGATTTAAATTTAACAAATACAAATATATTATTTAAATTATTACAGCTAACAAAAGATAGAGATAATGCAAATAGGTTATTATTTGATTCTCAAAAATTAGTAAGTGAAGAAATTAATTTTGAAGGTGAAAGTGTAGAAGTTTTAAATGAGCAAATTGGCGAATCTATAGGTTTAACTACAGAAATGGTAGAAACACAAGATTTGTTAACACAATCTTACGCTAAAAGTTTAGATGGTAGACTTGCTATTATGGAATCCCAAATAGAATTTGCAAGAGGATTAGAACTTGAAGGTTTATTAAACAAAGACCAACTTGATGGTTTGGATGCTTTAATAGCAGCTTATGAAAAATTATTAAATAAAAAAGATGACAATCAAAAAAAGATAGATGCAGAAATTCGTGCAAATGAACAACTTTTAAAATCTTCTTTTAGATTAGGTCAAGGGTACAAAAATGCAGGTAGAGCTGCTGAAGAAGCTGCAAAAGCTGCTGTAGTAGCTAAAATTCAAGAAGCCGTAATAACTTATATGGCAGAAGCTATGACTAAAATTCCATTTCCTGCAAGTTTAGGTGTTCCTGCACTTGGAGCAGCTATGGCTGCTGCTTTAGGTTCTGTTCTTGGAGGTTCATCTACAAATGTATCTGATTCTAGTAGTAGTGGTGGAGGTGTCTATGGCTCATTTGAACAAGGTGGTTATGTAGGTGGAAACAGACACTCACAAGGTGGTACTATTATAGAAGCTGAACGTGGCGAATTTGTAATGAGTAGAAATGCAGTAGAATCTATCGGCTTAGAAACACTTAACCAAATGAATCAATCAGGTGGTGGTGGAAGTATCAATGTAAGCGTTACAGGTAATGTTTTAACACAAGATTTTGTTGAAGGCGAACTTGCAGAATCAATTAAAGAAGCTGTCCGTAGGGGTAGTGATTTTGGAATTGGTTAATGCTGACGTTACCTCCTAAATTTAAACAAGCACTAGGTAATGGTACTAGAACGTCTTTATATCCCTTGGTTAGGATATATAAAGGTGTGCAGATAGATGAACCGTTAGATTCGGCGACAGAAGTAATTAATTTATCAATTAAGGAAACAAACATAGGTGGTGAGGCGTATAACCCTTTACTACTTAATAGTCCTTCTATCAAGTCGTCTGCCGACATTATAAATTCAAAATACACTATATCAAGTGTATCGTTATCTATATCTAACAATCAATACAAAGGCAAGATATTTAGTGATGATGTACAATCTTTGTTAAATGCTGTTGTACAGGTATATTATGCTTCTAATGGTATAGATACCTTAGATGATTGTTTACTTGTCTATACTGGCACAATTAGGCGTTATAGTCAATCGGCTGAAACTCTAAACCTTACTTTAGAAGATTTGACACAACAAAAATTAGCAACACAAATACCATCTACTACATTACAAGATGAAAACTTATATACTGATGAACAAATTGGACAACCTTACCCTATGGTATATGGTTATGTAGATAAAAGTCCAACAGTTATAAACAAATTAAACGACATAGAATTAGATAAACCTAATAAAGAATTATTTAATGTATGGAACGCTGCAAACAAAGTATCATTTAAAAATCCGTACATAGATAGCCAACACGTTTTAATAGTTAATAATTGGTTAAATGAAAATGCAAGTCTATCTGTGTATAATGATGGTTATATGCCTATTATGGAAGAATTAGCAAAGAAATTTGGTTCAAGAGAATATCCTAATTTAGAAACAAATATATATAGTTTTGAAAATGCTAATGCAAATGGTAGTGCTAAATTTAACCTTAATGAAAATTCATTTTTATATGAATCATATACAGAAGAAGAAGATGTATTAGTAGGAACAGGAGAAATAGGTTTACCTACAAGAATATATAGACCTGTAGAAAAAGTATCTTTTTATGCAAAAAATCACGGAAAATCAACTATTTCAGGTGAAGATGATTATACTTTTGTAAGGTCATCTAATAAGTTTTATGGTTATACAAATGATAGATTAGACAATATTACTAAAGTGGTTAATGTTTTAGGTGATGATAATGATAATTCTGATTTAGATAGTAAATATGATGAAAATTGGGATACAGGCGATAAAACTTGGTGGAAAGCTACAAACATTAATGATAATGTATCACAAGAAGGTGAATTTACAGAAACTATTGACCAAAATCACGTTGATGTAGGTTATGATGGTAATTTTAATGTAGACTTAATACAAAATAATCGTAATGATACAGGTTTACATATAAACTCCCAAATAAGAACAAGCCACCCTGAAAGTGGTGGAGCTTATGCAAGATTAGAATTAAACAAAGACATAGGCGATTATCCTTGTGTAACTAAAATACTTTATCATATACAATATACAACTCCACAAAATGAACATTATACACCAGATTACCAAGATGATGATATATTTTTATCTTCAAGACTAAGGTATCAACCAGTAAGTTTTTGGGTTGAAAGACAATTATTAAATGCAGATAAAGAAAACAACTATGAATTTGATGATATGGATAATAACAATAATAGATGGCAAAGCAATTATGATTTAGAAGATTGGTTTACTGAATGTCAAGTTCCAAATAGAAAACATTCTTTTCATATAAATGAATCAGAAAGAAGATATGAAACTTCTGATACTAATTTAAATGGTATAGCTGGTACTGATTATGATAATATTATTATAGGTTTTGGCACAACTAATGCTTACGACAGTATTCAATGGGGTATGCCTTTAATTAAAAGCCAAGGAGGTAGTCAGCAACAAGTTTCTTCAGTTATAGCTAACCTTAACAACTTTTATACATTACAAGATTGTTTAATTACAGATATATATAATCAAGATTATTATGCAAGTATTGTAGGTAGAATAGATGGTTCAGGTGAACCTATAGCTAAACCACAATTTATATTAAGAGATATACTTAAAAACGAACTTAATTATGAAGGTAATGTAGAATTGCCTGATGTAGATATAGAAGATAATTGGATACATAGTTTTACTCTTAAAGAACAAAAGGAAGCTAAATCTTTTGTAGAGGGATTGTTTAAATCGTCAGTATATATACCTGCTTTTAATAGTCAAGGCGAATTTAAGTTTTTGTATATGGTTGATAAAGAAACAGACTTTACACAATATCCTGTCATAAACAATCAAGACATTATAAAATATTCATTTAGCTTAACAAAACTAGATGATGTTAAAAATCAAGTAAATGTTAAGTATAAAAAAGATTATGGTTCAGGAGATTACGCAGAAGAAACAGGATATGGCATTAAAGATAATAATGGAATTGTTAGAGATACTTTAGATTTTGTTACATACACATTTGATGGTTCTGAAAATAATTATGATATTAATTACTACGGTTTAAAATCAGAAGATGCTAAATTAGAATTTGAAAGTGAATACATTAGAGATGAATTAACTGCAAGAAAACTACAAAGAAAACTATTAATGTGGTATTGTAACCAACATCTAATTGCTAAAATAGATTTACCTCCAAGTTATATGAATCTTGAAATAGGTGATACAATAAGATTTGACGAACTTATGGGTGGTAAACTTGCATTTGGACAAGACTATACACAAGAGATTATTAAAAACGGACAACCAATATATCCTATATTTTTTGTAAATAAAATAACAAAGTCTTTAGATAAGGTAAGTATTGAAGCAGTACAAATACATAGAGGTGAAGTTGGTTTTGATGATGAAATGGCTTCTAATTATATTATTGCAAATCCTTATGAACAAGATATATATGAACCTGAAGTTGAAACTGAAACTATATTGAATGTTAATTGGGCAACAGGAACTAACTTTTCTACAGAACCATTAACTGCTATCATAGATACTGACATACAAGGTGAAATAGAAACAAAATATTGGTTAAGACACGCAGAATTTCCTGCTGGAAGTGTTTTTTTGCAAACAGGATTTTACCCAGACCAAGGAACAACTTATGAAAATGGAAGTTGGGAAATAGGCGAAATGCCTCAGATACAAAATTATATATTTGATGAAACAATAATACAAAATGATGATAATTATGGTGGCACAATAACATTAACTAACGCTATAGAAAACACTTTAGACTTAATAGAACAATATGGTGGCTTTACATTTGAGATGCACTTTACTATGCAAATAGATATATTCAACGATTTAGCAGATACAAAGTATTTAGATTTTAGTTTTATACCAGCTTTAACACAAGGTGATATTACAGGCGACCAAATAGTTAATATTTTAGACGTAGTAAATATGGTACATTTTATATTAGGTACAGCAGATTTAACAGATACACAATTTGCAGCAGGAGATGTTAATAATGATGGTATAATAAACGTACAAGATGTTGTAGCAACAATAGAATCAATTTTAGGAACTCAATAATGAAACTATCAGAAATAAACGAAAAAAATAAAGTTAAAATATCAGAAGGTAATGCTAACATAATATGTAATGATGGTTCTTGTTCTATAGATTCTAATATAGGTATTATGGGTATAGAAATTAATTATACTGGTAAAGCAGAAATAACGCCACAATTACCTGAAGGTTGGTTTTTACAAGGCAGTAACAGCAAAATAATCATATTTACATTACAACAAATACCTATAGAAAAAACAGAATTATTTACTTATGAAGGATTAGTTGAAATTAAAAGTGTTATTGTTGCAGACATAGAAACTAAAAAAGTTCCAACAAATATCATAAAAGTAAAACCAAAGTGGGAAAATCAAGATTGGTCAATGAATGTAGAAGGTGTTACTTGGGAAAACTTTAAGGATAAATCTAAAAAAGGTATTATCAATAAAACTAAATACAATCTACCTGATTATGATTTACCTAAAGTAGATAAAACAAAAATTAAAACAAAACGTAGAACAACAACATCTACAAGTGGTGTTAGTTCAGGAGGCTCAGGAGGATATTAATGGGAAAGCAAGTTAAAACGCCAAGATTTTATGTAGATATGGTAACATTTTTACACGCTACAGGACAACTAGGTTGGGATTCAACCTCTAAAGGTGGTGCAGAACTTTTGTATATGAATTGTGCTAATCCATTTTTAGAGTTAGAAACATCTGATGACCCACAAGTTAAGTTTATTTTAGGCAGTACAGAAAACAATCCTATTAAATCTTCTTTCCCTATAAACTTTTGTGCTTTATTAAACCATAATCTTGGTACTGATTCTAAGGATTTTAAAGTAGTAGGCAAAGGTGGGTATGGTGATGGCTTTGAAACAGAATTAACAGAATCTACTACTAATGTTATGAATCATTTTGGAAGTTATGGACCATCATACAATGGCACAAGCATATTTACATTTAGTGAAGAAAATGATTATTTCAATAGCTTTAATTTATCTTACGATGTAGGTGAATTTGACGACTACCCACATCAATTAGGTTCTTTTGTTATAGGTAAATATTTTGATGCTCCTAATTCGCCTGACCTTAATCTTACAATGTCAAGACGATTTGATGGAATAAAGTCACAAAAGACTATAGGTGGTAAGACGTTATCAAACATTTATTATGATGGACCAACAGAGTGGACTATGAATGGTCCTAATGGAACTTACAAATATCCACCATTTGAATTAGATTACCCTTCTACTACAACAGATGAACAATTAGGGTATTTAAAATCTAAAAGTGGTTTAGGTAGAAAAGGATTAAGAAGTTGGAAACTATCATTTTCTTATATAGCAGAAAACAATATGTGGATGGAAAACGAAGTATCAAACCAAATAACTTCAGATACTGGTGCAGGAGATAAGCATAACTCTATGTTATCAGACAATAGCTTTAACTTTGTATGGAATTGTACATTAGGTGGTACTCTGCCGTTTATATTCACAGACGATAAAGAATCTAATGAACCTGATAGATATGCTATATGTACATTTAGAGAGAATACTTTTAGTGTGCAACAACAAGCACATAATGTTTATAAGGTTAGTATGACGATTGACGAGTTGGCTTAGCATTAGGTAGCACAATACCCATTTCTATAACTGCCCATCTTTTTATTTCTTCGATAAGTTCAGTAAACTCTGGCTTAGATAATTGTTTAGTAGATTCTACATTATACTTTTCTTTTATAACCTTGTGCATTTCGGCTTCAGTATAACCTAAATCTTTAGACAATATCCTAATTATAACCCTATAGTATGCGTTTTGTTGTGGAGAACGCACCTTTTCGGCAGGTTTTATTTCTAAGTGAACATCACCCTCAATTAGCCTTAAATAATCCCTAAATCCAAGATTATCATCAAGTGTTAATTTTCCTTGCTTTATTTTACCTGCGAATTTCATTCTGCAAAATATCCTCTCAATAAATAAAATGCTTCTTTCCATAGGTTAAGATTATACTTTTCTTCAAATCGCCTTAGACCCAAATTATGACGTTCAGTATGATGTTTTCTGCAAATAGGAACACAACTAAAGTCTTTTAATCCATTTTTATTAGCACCACCCATCGCTAAATGTTCTAAATGGTCTGGGTCTACTGGCGACACCCCACACACTATACAATGCTTAGACTTAATATACTTAATATAATCTTTCATTAAAATGCTTGTAAAAATCGGCTTATAACTGCATACCAAAATGAACAACCAATAAATACCATTATTGAATAAGCTATTAATTTATGCCAATTAATTTTCATCTGATGCTCTCTCTTTCATATCATAATATGTTTCTATTGATTCTATAACTATAGACATTATAACTATAACACCTATAGCAGTTAATAAAAATCCAAATATTAGTTCCATTTTATTCTCCTTTTATTCTTTTTAACCATTGATTTGTAACATCTTCTGGTTCAAGTAGTTCATTATGTTTCTCGGCTTCATCTCTATCCAGAAATTTCTTGCCGTCTTTTGTTATCCATACAAAGTGTAATTCTTTTTTAATCATATTTTCTCCAATTTTTGAGAGAGACTGCACTTGCTTAACCCTTCATAACTAGTATTTTCAGCTTTAGTGAATCTTACAGCCGACTTTTTAATTCACTGGGTATAGTGGTCCATCTCTCTCAATTTTAAGAGATAGTGCGAAGAAAGGTAAACGCTAAAAGCAGGAAGAATGAATAAAAACCCACTACCTATCTCTAATTTTAAATACTATTTAACGTATGTATAAATAGCGTGTCCAGAACCTTTAGCTATTTCTGTGTTAATTTTATGTCCTATATCTCTTAACTCAAAAATTATAGCACCAAGCCTAAAACTACCATAAAGCTCAAGAGCTTCCATTGGTGTTATTGATTTACCACTAACTAAATGTGCTAATACTTTATTCTTTTTACTTGTTTTTTTCATTATTTCTCCTTTTTATTGTAAAATTCCAAATGTTCTTTTTTTTATGAACACATCCTTATAAGGTTCAAATCTTAAACTTTTACCATATACTCTATCATTAACTTTTAAGTAACTTGGTTGAGCCATAATTGTTAAATCTTTATTATAGCACATTAATCTTTTCTCAATAAATACAGCCTTATAATTAGATATAATAGCTAAATCACTTTTATCATTTAAGTTGTATTTTAAAGGTTTGTTTTGTTTTGCGTGTATATGCTCCCTACCATCATCTAACTCTGTAATAACCATCACTACATTCATTTATTCTCCTTTAAATTAACTAACCAATCATTTAATTCTTGTACTACATACATCTTACCTCTGTCCTCTTTTATAATCTGGACATCAACGTGTTCTGAGGGTGCTATCCATTTCGGCAAAGCCTTACGAACCTTAGCTTGTACTTTAATCTCATCATCAATAAGAATATCTACTTCTTCGTGGTGTCCAAATGCCTTACCATTACTACCCCAAGCACGAACTGCTTTTATATCGTGTAATTCAATAGCTTCTACAATCTCACGTTCAAATCTATTACCTTTAGCTTTACTTTTGTTCGGCATTATTTTTTTCTCCATATTGTAAGGTCGGCTAAACAAGATTGATAAACCCACCAACACTTTCCATCATTAGTAGCTTCTAATATTTTCTGTCTTGTTCTTGCACTTCTATTGTTATTGAAAATCCTCTGACAAATTTTGCAGTATGTGTTGTGTAATGCTCCACCAGCATTATAATCACTATTCGGTTTTTCTTCTTTACACATAGGACATTTTTTCATTTTATCTCCAATTTTGAGGGCAAGTATCCTAAGGAGGGATATGACATTGTGCGAATGTATCTACCTGCCCTGCGAGTTATCTATCTAATTCTTCTAAAGTTTTTTCTGCTATTGTTTTTGCAATAGATTGTTCAGCAGATTGCTCTATTATCGCCTTTAATCCTTGAATAGCTATTTCTAACTTATCTTCCATAATTTACCTATATTGTTTTATTTTAACTTTACAACAATCACTATCGTCTTTATGTATAGTGAATTTATTACCAAATACTATTGAATTACATTTGCTACATCTTCCAAGTCTACTGCTACCACTTTTATCAAATGGATATAATTCATCTAAATCAATTTTTTTCTCTGCTTTTATAATCTCATCTTCAAATACTCTATCTCTCAAATATCTGATTGGGTCTTTACGATATACTTTATCTCTATCTTTAATATAATGCTTTACGTGTTGCATTATTTTAACAACATCTTCTTTAGTAATGTTTTTATTCCAAAAAGTTAAACTTTGTTTTTTTGTCGTCTTTTTATCGTACAAGTTCCAAAATTTTTCAAATCCTTTAGTATCTTTAAGAAGTGGTGGACAAGGGGAATGTGATTTTGTTTTCCTAAGAATTTTTTTAAACTCAGAAAGACTAATCCATTTTGGCTGCCCACCATTCTCTTTTATTGCAACCTCAATCATTAAAATGGTATATCGTCTGATTGTGTTGTTGTTCCCACAACAGGTTGGTCTTGATTATAATGCTCTATTGCTAACCTATTTACTTGTTGTTTTAACTCTTTACTTGCAAATATAGTATCATTATATTCGCCATCTTTGTTTTTCTGATTAGGAAAACCAACAAATAAACCACTACTACCCTCAACTATTTTAAATCCTTTAAGGGTAAAACCTTCCTCTGTTTCTAAATCAAAAAATGCTCTTATTTTAGACCATTCTCCTTTTGACATTCTACTTATTTTCATTTATAAGCTCCTTTACTTGTTTTAAAGTTTCTTCTATTTCAGTTATAGTGTAGTATGCTTTATGAAAACGAATTGTTAAATCGTTTCTATCAAAACTTACTGCTTTTTCTTGTCTATGTAATATTACTTCTTCCATTCTTATTCTCCTTTTTTTGTATCATTACAATGTTCATTTACATCAAATACGCTAAAATCAACCATAATATTAGGATTTAACTTCATCATCTTTTGTGCAAATAAAAAACATTCGTGTCTTATGTTACTTGTTTCCATTTTATCCTTTCGTGAATTTTTCTATAATGTAATCCCATAATGGGTGGTCGTGCTTTTTAAACCCTTTTGCTAATGCTTTTTGTGCTAAATTATCAAATTTTGATATTTCTGATACTTGTACCTTAGTTTCAATAATCTTTGCTTTTTTAGGGTATTCTACACGTTTAGGCATTGATTCTGAGTAACCTACACACCATTCACACTCAAAATAACAACCAATGCTACGGCAGTAATTCATTTGTGCTTCTTCAGTATTATGAAACTTAATTAGATGTTCAGGTGTTGATTCTGGTAAATGTATCATTATAATTTACCTTTCATTTGAGAATCTAAGTCTTGATTTATAGACTCGGCTAATTCATCTTCGTATTTCTTAATACTTTTCTTCATTTTATTAAGTACACGTTGATAATTTGTTTTAGAAGTAGATTTTCTTAGTTCGTCTTTGACTGTATTCTTTTTACCTTTAAAACATTCGTGTTCGATTAATTTAGCGAACTCGGCAGTTTGTTCTTCAGTATAAAATTCCTCTTGTGGTAACCCTTCACCTTTATATATATAAAAACCCAATCCATAGCCAGTAGCTATACATTTAGTCAAACATCTCATTTTAGTATTAGCAATATCTACACAACTTGGATTCTTAATAGGTCTGTTATTAAAGTCGGTTACTGCTAACCACATTTTCTTAGTATTGTCGCCAATATTAACAACACACTCAACTGAACAAGAGCCGTCTGGATATACAATATAATCTTTTACCATACCATTACTATCAGTATAATGTAAGAAGTCGTATGTTACGTCTGGATAATGCTCCATTATAGTAGATATAGCAAAATTCCAACCTAAATAGGTAAATTGTCCTTTTTTTTCTGTGTGTTTGTTAACGTCTATTGTAGATAGTTTATTCCATATTTCTTGCATTTTCATTCTTTTACTCTCCTATATATAATAATAGTTTATTTTTTTACATACTACGTTTGGATATAAGGTTTTTATACTTACATTCAAAATTTTAGCTAAAGCACGAAGCCTATCTTGACTTGGTTTACGTTTACCATTTATAATAAGAGATAATACACTCTCATTTATACCAAGTTTCTCACAGATATAAGTCTGTTTTATACCTTTTTCTTTTATTACCTGCTTAATATTGTTTTCCATATAATTCCTTTTATAATTCTTTTCAATTTTATAAATAAATATTTTAATTTCCAAAACATTTATTTTATTATTTATAATTACTTGTAAACCAACCTAATTGTTTTGCAGTTTTCTTTCTATGACAATTACAACATAAAATTTCACACTTTTGAATTTCTTTTATAAATTGTTCTTCTGATTTTCCCATTTTACACATATTTGATATTTGGTATTCTTTATCCTCTCTATTTATATGATTAAATTCTAAGCAAGAAGGTGTGTTTTCGCCACATTTATTGCAAGAATTACTAAACTTAAAACTATACAATAATGTTGCTAATTTGTTATAGGCTTGTTTTGTTTTTCTTTTGTAATAATTTTTGTTAGATTTATAATGTTGCCTATTATAATTATTAACACATTCTCTACACCTGGTGTTTCTTTTTCTTTTTGATTTGCATTTCCAACTAAATTCTTCTAAATATTTAGTTTGATTACATTGATTACATTTTTTACTTCTTTTATAAACTTTCATTTTTTCCTTTCTTATTTATAAAGTATTTATTTATATTATATCCTTGTTATTGGTTTGGCTTATTACTTTTGGCGATAACAATTTATAACGAACTACCAAAAGGTATCACAAAGTTCAAGGTTAGGACTAATTATAACAGACCTGTGATGAAAAAAATGTTATAAGCTAAATAATCCCACGATGTGAGGTTTATAATGGTAGTCAATTCCTGGATTTATAGTCCAGGAATAAGGACTACTATTCCCAAATATAAGGTTTATAATATTAGTCATTAACATTCTTTTCATCTATTTGTTTAAATAAATCTTCTACTTCATTATAATGTTGTTTACATAAAGTATAGCCATCTCTATTAATTTTATAGCCATAATCTGTACAAATATAACAATCTTTCATTTTTTGCCTTTCTATTAGTTAGTTGTTAACATTCCAATAAGGAAATAAGTTTAATAATTGAATTAATGTAAATGTTTTTAAGTAATTATATTCACTATAATCAGTAACATCATAAATACTTGTACTTTCATACATACAAATATTTTCTTTGATTTCTTTTAATGATTTTACTTTACCATAAACATTTTTTGTAAGATTGTTATATAATTTCATTTTTTGCCGTTCCTTTCTATTAGTTATTATTATAATGATTATAAGTATTTATAACATATTCTAATGCTTCAATCCAACCTTGATTAATATAATCTCCACCTTCATTAGATAATTCATAATCTTTAATTGAATTTTTACAATCTTTTAAAGTAGATTTAATCTCTTTTATAAAATTACTCATTATTATAATCCTCCATTAATTGTGTGATATAACTATTATTCCAGAAGTTTTCTTTTATACTAAATTCTTCAATTTCTTCCATTAAATAGTTAAAATTATTAAAAATATAAGTATGATATAATCCATTAAATACCTTGTAATTTTTAGTATTATCTAAATTATTATTAATCCATTTTTCACAATCTTTTAAGCTATTAAACTTTTTATAATGTATTTCATTATAACCAAGTTTATCTTCTGTTATAGTATAATTAATCATTTTTTTTATCCCTCCATTTTTGAATTATTTGTTCATTTGTTGAATCATCAATATAATAAATCCAACCATTAATTGTTATATATAAACTATCTTTTGATTTTACATCTATATTCATTTTATACCTTTCTAGTGAGTTATAAAGTTAATTAGTAGCCGTATTATAAAAATACTACCTAATAATATAATCGTTGTTATACATATCATTATAATATGCAAGATAAAAGTAAAGTATGTTTTTATAATTTTATTCATTTTTTGCCGTTCTCCTATGTTTTAATTAATGTTATTATAATTAT
>Ga0181392_1000544_pt1 | contig 14409 bp, 6 predicted proteins | sample 15SPOviralmetaG_FD_130083 | JGI IMG/M metagenome (GOLD analysis project Ga0181392, IMG submission 130083) | Marine viral communities from the oligotrophic San Pedro Time Series (SPOT) site, San Pedro Channel, CA, USA - 15 SPOT_SRF_2010-09-15 | ecosystem: Environmental > Aquatic > Marine > Strait... | reverse complement strand
TGGTGATGTACCACCTGCTTTCCAACAAGCAGCTACATGTTTTTGACTAGCGTCATTGGTATTTGCTATATTTCCAGTTAGAGTAAATCCATCTGCTGTGTAACTTGCTACCATAACTGTTGTATCGACAGCATTGGCACCACTAATAATCCAACTTTTAGCTGTTCCACCTGTTGAATTATTTATTACTGGATGTCCAGAACCATCATATCTTTGTATCCATAGCTTATCAGGTTTAAAACCCATGCCAGTAATTGTTGTTGTGCTATCACTTCCATCCCATATAGGACAGTCAAAGTGTAGTGAGGGTTTATTTATTGCTGTAAATGCCATATATCCTCCTATCCGTAATCCTTAATGTTCTTGCTACAAATGGCATAAAAACCGGCTGGCACATCATATTCAAAGATTCCGGTGCTATTGTCATCTGCTTGTGCTGAAGATACAGCAGTTGTTCCAAAAAATCCTGTGCCAAAATTTATATGAGTATTTTTTGTTGAATTGTTAGCTGCATTATCTCCTGATGATATAGATATACCCCAAAAATCATCAAATTTAGCAAAAGATAATCCAGGATTAGCTCCTGTATGTGGTACTCCAACATTTGAAGTTCCAGGTGCATTGTGCCATGTGCCATTTTTACCAAACCATACTTTACCTGTTGTAGCATTTGATAAATCTACGGCACACATAATAATATCATCAGCAGTAGCAGCTACTCCATAGTTTGTTGCACTATTTTCAAAAATAAATTTAGGTGCTGAATTAGTTGTTGTATTATTAGGAAAATATGTCCAACCTGAACCATCAGCATTTCTACCTACTTGTGAATTATTTCCTTGATAGGTAAATGCGTAAGCTGCCACAGAACCATTTAAATACATCTGTATACAGTAAGATTCATTTGTTGCATCCGTTTCACTCTTAACTTCCCAATACCATTTTCCAGTTTTTATCATTTGTGTGCAATTAACATTATCTGTTTGATTAGCATAACTTAATTGAGTTGTTCCAGCATTAAATATTTTATTAGCATTTCTAATTTGCAAATCATCTAATGTTGGAAAAGTATTGCTAGGACTAGAGTTTGACTGTTTTAAATTTCCTACTAGTGTCCATGTTTTAGAATTACCTGATGAATCAGTACCTAAGGCACCAGAGTTTTCAAATTTTAAAAAGAATCCATGTGTCCCATAAGTTACTGATGGATTTAGTTTTGCCTTCCACTCTCCGGTTGTAGAATCCGTTTCGCCAAATGTTGTTGGTGTTAAAGCAGTGCCGTCCACAAAATGATAGTGAGCTAAATTAAAGTTTGCATAATCACTAGCATGTCTACCTATATATTCTGTACTTGCACCTTGATTAAAATGTGTATCAGTATTTTGACCAAATCCACTTCCTTGTGTTGATGTGCCAAATGAAGTTTCTTGAACTCCATTTACATAAAGTTTTAATCTATCTGAAGCTGTACCTTGTGTTGTGTCGATTGCTACAACAATGTGATACCAGCTAGAAAGGTCTTCAAATAATCTATTTGTAGTAAATCTTAATGTTGCACCACTTACATCTGCTTGACTTCTAATATCTAATTTGTCTGCACTATCAAATTTAATAAAGTGAGATGGATATGATGATTGTACATCACCTATGAATTGGTCGCCTTCAGCGCTTATTTTATTTCTTTTAACCCAAAAGCTAAAAGTCATTGTCTTTCTGTTTCCAGCGCTGCCGAAATCTTTAGTTAATACTGAATTTGGCACTTTGCATCCTTACTATGTTAATTGTTATCATTAGTTGAATTGTCCAGAGTTTAGCATTCCAACAGTTACTTTAATACTGAATGCTCGATTAAGCTCTTGACTTTCAGCATCCGATAATCGAATAGTAAAGTTGAAAGTTGTTTCTGCCGTAGCGTTGTCTTCTGTACCCGTTATAGCACCTGTAGCAGTATTTAAACTATATCCAGAAGGTAAAGAACCAGATACCAAATCATATCTTACAGTAGAATCCGAAGTTCCAGCTACTGCAAATGAAGTATTTCCTCCAGCTGCAACCTCTCCCAAGGACCCAGCTGATGTTGTCCATGTTGGAGCGTCTGAAACACCTAATAAAGCTGTTCCACTTCTTACGGCATTACCATCAGGATTCTCTATTCTAATAAAGTAATCGCCATCTGTACCAAGTGTAGCATTTATTGTTAATTGTGTCGCACTATTTCTTACAATAGTATTTGCTTGTGTTATCACACCAGTAGAAGCAATAAGTTCCACATTAGGTGTTGTTACATAATTTGTTCCTGTAATTACAATATCAGTTGCGGTATTAGGTATCACATCTGGTGCAATACTTGTTATAGTTGGTGCGCCTGCACCTGATGAAATAGTTAATGTTTCATCACCACCATCACTTCCTTCAGTAAATGCTACTCCAGTTCCTGCAACAAGTTTTCCGTTTAAAAATCCTGAAGTTGTATCGTTTGATGATATTTTCACTTTATTATCAAAAGTATAAGTTACAGTACCACTTGAAATAGTTGCTGTTACTCCTCCAGAACCAGTAAATTTTAAATGTTCACTACCTAATGTAATGACTTCTGTTGTTGAAGCTGTATCTGAAATTGTTAAATCTGATGAAGCAGCCGCTGTTGTAACACCTGTAATTCTTCCTTGAGCGTCTACCGTTATAACAGGAATTGCACTACCAGAACCATATGTATTAGCTGAAACAGCTGTGTTTGCAAGTTTATCTGCTGTAACAGCGTCATTAGCAATATGTGCTGTATCAATAGAACCATCTGTATAATGTTCTGAATCAATAGCATTATCTGCTATCTTAGCACCAGTAACAGCGTCAGCAGCTAATTCGGCAGTAGCAACACCTAAATCTTTAATTGTAACTGCACCACTTGTAACTGCAAAGTTATCACTATGAAAACTTGCGATACCTTTAGCAGATGTTGAAGCGTCAGAAGCTGATAGTGTAATAACATCACCTGATATAGCAGAAGCGATACCAGTTCCACCAGATATTTTTAAACTATCTGTTGCAAGTGTAATATCTACTGAAGCTGAAGCGTCATCAACAATAGTTATGTTAGTTGCATTATACCTCGTTCTAAAGGTTTCTAGTGTATCTGTTGTTGCGACCGGTGTAAATGACATTATACTCTCTCTTTAATTAGTTTCTTAATTTCAAATAATTCTTTCTTTAGACTATTTATCTCTTTTATAGCGTCAGAAAGTGAATCTCTTTGCATTTCTCTTGCTTTTGCTCTTTTAATATACTCTTTATAGTCAGCGTTATTAGTATTTATAACAGCTTTAGAGATACTATCTCTAACTAATCCTACATGACCTTGTACTTTTAATCTTGCCATTATAATGCTAATGCAATACCTCTCATATCTTTTATTCTTGGTGGGTATGCCTGATTAGTTCCTTTCATAACTATTTTAATTTGAAAGGCGTCAAATCCTGTTAGACTACTTGCTGTATATTTATATTCACTAAATGTATTATCATTTGAAGCAGGTGTAACAGTTATATCTTCTTCACCAGCCGTATTGAAAGGTGTCCAAGATATATCTCTAACATTTCTAACTTCTGCTGATGTTGTTGTTCTAAAGTATAATTCTATTTCAGCAGATGATTGAACATTTGCTGATAATCTAATATCTAAAGCAGTTGATGTATTATCTAATACAACAGGTCTAGTTACATACATAGCATCCGAAGTTGAACCTTCATTAGTTGTATCATCTTTAAAGTCTGGATGATTAACTGATGTATGACTATTTAATCTGTTACTAATACATATTGCACTCATTCTTTGAGTATCTATGACTGGTGATAAGTTTGCATTATCTGATGTTAAAGTACATTTAATCAATATTGATTTACTACCCGACATTTCATTTGTTTCATTTATATCACTTGCAATTATTTGAGGTGTTGTAAAGTATACATTATCATTTGCAATTATTGATATAGAATTATCTTCACTTGTTGAACTGAATGATGATTCTGTACCATTTATAGAAGTACCTGAAGTTGGTCTAACTGTATAAGTTAATCCTGTTCCAGGAACAGTCATTGTTTGTAATGCAACATTTAATGCCTCAAAAGATTTGTTTTGAGTTGCAACAACACTTGCACCACCAGCGTCGCCAGTAGATGTAGCACTTGTACTATCAGTTGTTGTAATATCATAACTATCTAAAGTTACATTTGATATTGATGTATGAGTTGCATTTATAGTTGCAGCCGGTATACCATTACTTGCACTTGCACCACTAATCGTTACATTGTTTGATGTACTATGCATACCATGATTTTTATGGAACACTCTAAATGTTTGTGAACCACTTGTTGTTCTAATTGGATTTGTGTCTAATGTTCTAGAAGGCACACTATCATTTGAAAGTGTAACTGTTGAAGTTGAACCTGTTGTAAATGCAGCCTTCTTAACAGTAAATTTTAAGTCTTCATTTTGGTCAGCAGTATATGTTGAACCGTTTTGAGATTTAAATAAGACACCAGCATATGGTTGTCTAGATACAGTTCTTGTTCCGTCTAGAGTTTTTTCACCCATTCTACTTCCATAAACTTGATAAGAATTACACATTGATATAACAACAAAACAGTATTCTTTATTTTCTTCTAAATAAACTGGTGAATCAAAAGTAAATGTTGTAGCAGTTGTGCCATCATTACTTGTATTTACTGATGTAGGATTTAATGTTTTAGTACTAAATGGAACAATTCTTGGTGCTGGATATCCATTTACCATTTCTTGAATTTGTACTGTTACAGGTATTGTATCATCTTTTGTACCAAAGAATAAATCTAGAGATGTTAAGAATACGCCACCCACCTCATCTACTAAGAATGATTGTGCAAGTGGGTCAATCCAACCAACAAATCTTCTAGTTTCTCTAGTTGATGTTCTTGTAATTTGTCTATCATCAACAGCACTTTCTCTTACGATTCTAAATTCTCTTGTTGAGCTTTCACTATCTAAAATACCTCTTGCGATATAATCGCCTTCAGCAGCTGTTTCTACATCTTCTAATGTTCTACTATCAGTTGATGATGAAGTCAATCTAAATATTCTACGACCTGCTCTCCATCTTGGATTTGCATCCACAGTTGGGTCAGGCAATACAAATGTTCCTGATACAGAACCATTTGAATCTGTTACTAAGTTTCCACCCAAACTACCACCTGTAGGTGTAATGTAACTTGCAATTGCAATATTATCAAAGAATGGGAAAACTCTTGTATTAGGTTTTAATCTTGTTGCACTAAATGTAATTGTTCTGTTTCTGATAAATGGAAGTATATTCATACTCACCACTCTATCGCCAAGTTGTTCTGCCATGTCAGCAGTAACAAGTCTAGTTCTTACACCAGTTCTGCTTTGTAATACTTGTTGAGAAGATGTAATTGTATCAATACTAAATTCTCTCCTTCTACCTCCTCCAGGTGCAACAGTTCTGCCTGTTGCTGTTTGAGATACATCTGCTGGAGTTCCAGACCAGAAGTCTTGCCATTGATTCCAAACTGTTCCAAAAGGATTATCTAAAACATTAGAACCAGATATGTTTGCAGCTAATGTGTCAAACTGTCCTGTTTCATTAGTAATTATTTCAGGTAATCTTTCTGTTTCAAACCATTCATCTCCAGGTGGAGTTAAATTAACAAATCCTGTCCATGTAAATATATCAAATGGATTTACAGGTATTAATTTAGTTGCAAAAGGTTGATTAATTACAGATGTTTCAGTATATGGTAATGTTAATAAATCACCTGTCTTCGCATAATTTGTATCTGTTCTGTCAGCGTCTAAAATTGCTGTGCCATCATTATCTCTTTCTATTAAACTTATAGCATTTGTATGATGAGTTGGTCTTAATTCGCCACTTGCAAAATCCATAGAACATTTATAATCAACATCACCTACATTACCTATTGAATGACCTACAAAGTTATCTACGACAAATCCATTTTTGAATCTATCGAATCCTTCAGCGTCTTGTATTTGTAATGATTGTGCAGCCTGTTCTAATAAACTTAATTGAGTATAGTATTCTACATTTTCAATTCTTTTTTCTAATTTACCAATATCTCTCATGGTAAATCTTCTATTGTCAATTCGTTTAATATCTACTTCTTCAGGTGTTAATGTATAAGAAGGAATACTAATTGTATATAAATGCATTGCATTATCTAAATCTTCTGGTTTTTGTGGCACTAAATCTGAAGTACCTTTTACTACTCTAAATGAACCTTCTCTATCTAAGAATATTTTATCAATTCTATTTAAGAAAAATTCATGGTCAGTTGTAACATCACCACCAAATTTTGCCATATCAATAACACTTGCACCTGAACCACTAAACTGTCTGTCTTGTCCATCGCCTGCATTGATAGTTGAAGCGTCATCTACTCTTGGTCTAAAGTCTAAACTATCTCTAAGTTCAAAAGTTTCACCTGTTGTATCTGATTCATAACTTGGTATAGCAGAATAATCTACAACACCAGAATAAGAATCTACATCAAAGAAATCACCTGCACCATGTGAGAAGAAACTAAATGTTATCAATAGTCTTCCAGTAGGTGCTGATTTACCAGGTTTAAGTTTTAATCTTCCTATATCATAGAAGTTATCTCTTTGTCCGTTATCTAATTCGTATCTAGCTGTAACATCTGTATCACTTGTAGTTGCATTTGTACTAAAGTCAGCAGCCATGTGAACACTTGCCACTTGATATACATCTGCCTTACCTATGTTTATACCACCTCTAGGATTTGCAAGAGCTAGAGTTGCAATTTGTTTTGTTTGACTAGAGTTTAAAGTTTTAGATTTAGATGATACTGTACTTCTTGTTATTGTTGCAATTATTTTTACAACATGAGCTGCAAAGTTTGCCCCAAAGTCAAATTTTAAAGTTGTTGCTGAAGGAGCTGCAAATATAACGGCACCTTCATGGTTATTACCAGTAATACTTAATACATCACCTACGGCACCTGAACCACCTGAACCGGTAGATACAATTGAAACTATAAAGTCATCTTCTGCAACACCACTAAATGTTTCATTAGATGAACATGTAATAGTAATATCACCAGCAGATGATAAAGTACCTGTAAATTGTCTTCTTACTTTTAAAGTTGTATCAACAACACCTGAATTAGCAGTTGTTTTTAATGTCTTAATAGTTTTATGTGGCAATTTTGCAATTGCAATATTTTTATTAGTTTCTTTAAGTTTTGCTCTTGTTCTTGTTACAGATGTTTTAGTTGATACATCTGAACCACCGACATTAGCAGATAATTCTAATTGTGTATCTGATATAATTAAATCTACGACAGCAGTATTAGTTGTGCCAGCGTCATCTATAAATGAAATACTATCACCTAATCTTAATTCACTTTCAAACTTAGTGCCAAACCCTTGTACTGAATTACTAGAGTTTGCAACAGTAATAGTTCCTGTTAGTGTTACAGCAGAACCATCTGCAACAGTTCTTGCTGTATCAGCAGTATATGTTGGAGAACCTGCCATTGAAATTTGTTTAACATATGAGAAGTCAAATATTTCTACACCTTTTTTACCAAAAGCGTCTGATTGAATACTACCTGAATTACTAGAAGTACCACCAGTTAATGTTTCACCAGCAGAGAATACACCTTGAACATCTGATACAACACAAACTGTGTGTTGAACATTACCAGAAATAGTTGTACTACCTAATGCATAAGTTGATGTACCATCATACAATTGAAAAGTTGTTGATGTTGTATCTCTAACTGTAAATACTTTTGATGTAACAGCTGATGAATCAGAAGCAATTAAATTACCAGCAAACAATACTTGCATACCATCTTCTAATCCGTGAGCCGCACTTGTTGTAACAACACCGGCATTAGTTGCACTAGCAATAGTTGCTGAATGATTTACACTTGCACTTTCTACAACAGCAGTTGCACCTGAAGTTCCACCTGTTACAGTTTCACCAGTTGTATATGCAACATTTTTTGCCACATGTAAATGTGTTAGCATTACAGTATCCATTAAGAAGTGTTTATATGTAGCAGCTGTTAATGAACCACTTGACATAATATCAGCAGTATCACTACCAGAAGCATATTCAAACCCTCTAGATTTTGCACGACCTATTTGTTTAACAGATGAATTGCCTGCTGTTAATATTGTTCCTCTTGAAGCTGTATCTGCCTTATGTAATAATACTTGTTTAAATGCTTCAGTTGTAGTACCTGAAGATACTAAACCAACATCTGGTGAACCATGAACATTATTTACTACAACATGATTGCCAACATCAAATCTAGTTGGAAATCCATTGTTAGTATCAAAATCTCTTGACTTATCAACATCTAAAAATGTTGTGCCTATATTTTCTAATTCATAACCTTTAACATATGCTTTACCAGGTCCGATACCTACTGCAAGTTTTGAAGTTGAAGCAGTTCCTCCTTGTGAAGTTGTAGCACCATCAGAATAAATTCCTCTATTGTTACTTGCTAATACAGATTCTCTTGTATCTATATCTAATCCTTTTACAACATAATCTCCAGATTCATCATAAGTTCTTCTTGCAAGATTATCTTCTAAAATATTATATGCAGTTGTTCTAACTTGGTTTTGAATTTTTCCTTCTTTTAATCTTAATAATTCTACAAAGTTTTGGTCATCTGTTGAAGTTAATGTCTTTTTAGCAAGTGTTAATCCAATTTTAAATCTATGAGCGCCAGGAGCGTTTACATTAGATGAACCGGTTGCATTGTCATTTAAAGATGAATCATCATTAGATGTTACATAACTTTCTGCAATAGTTAAACCTATTCTATAAGAAGGTTCATTAGTATACTTGTCTAATAATACTGTTTGATTAGTTACATCAACATGAAAACCATTTATGTAATATGTTCCTGCTTGTATTTCAGCAGCTGAACCTGTATGTGTAGTTGCTACTACAGCTGATACAGAAGTTGATGTTGAATCAACACCTGTTATAGTTTCACTATCTGAAAAAACTGTAGCAATATTATTAGTTCCTGTTTTTAGATATTTTACATAAAGAGTGTTCGGGTCAGTACCATCAGTAACATCTGTATTAACTACAATTGCCTGAACGCCTGATGTTCCACCTGTTAATATTGAACCAACAAAAGTTGATAGGGTTGATGTACCTGTAAATGATGTTAATTTTATTGAATAGTAGTTTAAGTCATATCCTATTTCACCAGGTATGACCATAGCACCTTGTTCAAAAACATGGTCAGATAATTGTTCAATTTGATTCTGAAGAATCGTTTGTGATTGTGTTAGTTCCCTCGCCTGAACAGCAAATGCTGGTCTAAATAATATTCTATGAAAATTTTTAGATTTACTAAAATCATCATAGTAAGGCGAGAGATTAAAGTCAGTTGGACTTGGCATAAGTTATCTCTCTAAAATTCAACAATTAATTTTATATTCTCGGTCTGGTCGGACGCCCTTGTTATTGGCGACCTATTTTCTTGATAAAGAACATCTGTGTCAGCGTCAATTTCGCCAGAATTATATCCACTAGCAAAAGCAATATTATCAACAGTTTGTGTTGAAGCATCCGGTGTACCAGCCGCACTTGATGTTTGACCTGTAATAGCATTTGCACCACTAAAAGCAGTTAAGTTACCATTACTATCTACGCCTTCATCATTAAATCTTGTTTGTATATAATAAAGTATTTTATTTGTAGAATCATACTCTACTACTTTACCTACAGCACCTGTTGTTGCCTGATTGATTTCTTCATCTACTTGAAATGAACCAGGTGTGCCTGATAGTTTAACTGCCTTAGTGCCTCTTAATGTTGTTGCACTAGCAGCCGAACCACCTGTTTTTGGGTCTAATAATAATCCAACCCTTCTAAAATCGTTAGAAGTTGTAAAGTCACCAGAGTTTGATGATTCATCTCCTGTAAAGTCTGTGTTCATCATTGCATAATGTCCACCTAATTCTTCAACAGCGTCTTTACCATGACCACCTTTTGGTGGAATAATTACATCTAGTTCTGAACCAGATAAATTTGTTGCACCAGCAGTTACTATGTCTGCATTTCTAACATAAGCAAAGGTATAACCAGTACCAGCAGTTGTAACTGTAACTGCCGTAACAGCACCACCGGCTACTGTAACTGAACATACACCACTTGAACCATCACCTCTAATAGGCACACTAGCATGAGTACCGTTTGTACCACTAGAACCAGCAGTTTTAATTAATATTGTGTCTAATGCACCATCAACAGCTGCAGCTGCAACAGTTGAATCTGTTGATACATGCATAAAGTCTGTTGATAAAAAGTTTGTTTGTTCTGAAGCAGTTAATGAATACATATATTTCCACTTATAGTTATCACCTGTGGTTAAAATAGATGTTGATGTACCTGTTGGTTCTACTGTCGAAGCAGTATTTCCATCATTACTTAAACATTTATATACATGGTTTGATGAAGATAAAACATAAAAAGATGAATCGTTAAGATTACTAGCACCACTATTTGCCGATATAGTTGATGATGTTGAACCCTTAACATATTGTCCATAATCGTGTCTATACATATCATATGTTGTACCAGTTGTCCAATTTCTTCTTGGAACAACTCTTGATACATCTGATGTTGTAATTCGTTTTGCAGCTATGATATCATCAAAAAAGTAAAATTCATCTGCTACTGAATCTACTGGTGTTAATGGTGATGAATCTGTGCCTTCGTATTGTGTTCTACTGTCGCCACCTGTTGATGTTGCGAAGGCTTGTGGTCGACCCATTGCCAAATAGTAAATATTTGGACTTGATTCTGAAAACGATTCCACAAAATTACTAGCATTGTGTAATCGAAATTTGTTAGTTATAATTGCCGGCATGTTTTTATCCTCAAACTTTAAATCTTACTATTATTTATAATGGTTTAATTATAGTTTACCTTAATTTCTGTAGGAAAAGTGATATTAGTTTTTAATTTACCACTTTCTATATCACCTAACACTATTCCTTCACCATCTATACTTGTGTTTTTAGTGCCTTGTACACCTATTGTGCTGAACATTGTATTAAATTCACCTATTGTTATTTCTTGAATATACTTTCTTTCAGTAGAATCATTACCTACAGCACCTGTTTGTGGTATTGCACCACCACTAAACATATACCAATGTCTATTCAAATTTCTAAATCTATTTCCTAATGCAGCCCCATTTACTAGATTTGTTATACTTCTGTGAGATAAATCATATCTTTCTTTAGATTGTATTTTAATTTTGTGTTCTCTTTTCAAAGTAACATCTCTAGTATTAGCAGTAAAGTGTTCTACTGTACTATCATCTAAATCAACACCTACAGCTACTCCTGGTGTGGTTCTTAATGTTGTGCCATCATCTACTGTGCCTAATCTACGACCAAGTATTGTAGAGAATAGAGTATTAATAATTAATGCAAGTCCAGAATGTGATACTCCAGATACAACGCCATCAACAGCACTAGACATTTTTGCATCCAATGTTGTTTCAACATTTACCTGACCTGTTACATAAAAACCTGTTGGGTGAATTGTATCTTTAAATGACTTACGCCAATCTACAATTGCACGACCTACTTTTATTACATAAGAAAAATCTTGATAGTATAAACTATCTTGTACTTTCATAGTTGATTCTGATATCTGACCATCTTCATTTAGATTTGTACCATCTGTATCTACAACAGTACCAACAGTTGTAGAAGCTGTAGCAGTATCTACTATTCTAATTGTTCCTGTTACACCAGATGTTCCACCTGTTAATGTAACTCTTGTATCATAAGTTCCTGTTGGACTTGATACTTCTAAAAGTCCTCTACTTGAATCCCATGCATTAACAGTTGCACTTACAGTTGTAGAACCATCTGTTCCTAAACCACTAACAGTTTCACCTACTGTAAAGTTGCCTGAAGCACCTGTTACAATTAATTGAGTTGGTAAAGTTAATGTAGGTGGAGTTGGACTATCTTCATAATCTTTTCCATATTCTACAATTTTTAATTTTAAAAGTCTTCCTATATCTGAACCATATGGATGCAATGTTGCACTAGAACCACCACTACTTGTAATTGAAGTTGTAGGTAAAGTACTCATACCAAAACCAGAGTTTATAATTCTTACATCTGTAATATCTTCATTACCTGTTCCAGATTCTTGTACAAATTTATCTCCAGTATAATGGTCACCTTTTTGTGTAGCGTCCTCTAAAATAATATGGTCAAAAGTTTCCATACCATATGTTGATATGTCTCCAGTTTCAGGAGCGATACCACCATTTACAACAGAAATTTTTGCTTGACAAGTACCACCTGTATCATGTGTAAAGTTTACAACATCTCCTATTGCATAACCACTACCACCATTTCCTACAAATATATCTGTTAGACTTCCTAGTCCCACTTCACCTACTTGTATATTTGCACCTACACCACCTGTTGCCGAAATGGTAACAGAATCAGATGTATCGTAAAGTGAACCACTATTACCTATACTTAATACTGAAGGTATTGATGTTACAGTTAGTTTTATAAATGTATCATCTGTATCAGTTTTTGTTCCTCTAATAACTTCATCTGAAGAAAAAGTTCCTACTAGAGTATCTTCATTTAAAATAAATTCACTTGTGTTTGCACCACTTATATTAAAAATATTTACAGTTTCGACAATAGCAGTAGCACCTGAAGTAACACCTGTAATTGTTCTACCGATTAAATCTGTAGGTTCTCCTACTGAAGCGACTGCTCTTAATATTTTTTTACTATCAAACTTTCCGTCTGATATTCTAAGCATGTTTTCTCTAGGATAAATTGTTTCTGAATTTTCATTAAACAACATTTTAAAAAATACTTCATTTGCTTTAGCAGTACCTTTTGCAAGATATACTGAACGAATATTTTTAATTAAATTTCTTTTATTAATATTTGAATCTAGTTTTTCAGGCAATGTTGCCATAAACTCATTTCTAAATTTTGTTAAGAAATTAGAAATAACTTTATCTGGATCCCTAAAGTTTGTAAGTTGTTGAATGTTTTGAACAGGATTAGAATTATAATTATCTAGAGTTGCACTTGCACCTGATGTGCCACCTGTTAAAGTTTCACCATCTATAAATTTATCTTGTGCTGATATATAAAGTTTACCATTACTTAAATCTTCTACAAGAACAGTTGCTGTTGCACCAGATGTGGCACCAGTAATTGTTTCTCCTTTTTCAAACTTACCATAAGATGATGATTCTTGTAAAACTTTATCACCAATACTTTCTTGTGTATTGCCTGATGAAATGCGAGAAGCATTTAATAATAAAACACTAGGTTCTAAATCTGTTTCACTTTCTAATAATACACCATCTGTTGATAAAACACTAGTAACAGATATTTCTGCTGATTCCATAAAAGTGTAATATTGTTTTACAAATTCTAAAAATCGTGGATGCTCACTTAAAACAAATTCAGGTGCCTGATGTTTTAAAAGGGTTGATATTTTATCTGTAAATTTTGCCATTAGTAACTAGATGATGTTGTATAAGTTGTTCCACCATCTGATGTACCACTTGCAAAAGAATCACTTTCAACAGTTACATTTGAATTTGCAACATCTATTTCTAGAATTTGGTCTCTTACAGGTATAACATCATTTGAAGATGGATTAACAGTCAATTCAATAACAGTAGAAGCACTACCTCTAATATTAGATATAGAAGCAATGTTTAATGATGTTATGGTAACTTGTCCTGTTGCATAATTAATTGTTCCTTGTGTATTGTTTTGATAAGTTTTAACACCACTTACTAAATAATACATTCTAACATTACCAGCGCCATCATCATTTAAGAACATTTCATTATCATTACCTGATATTTTAAATCCTGATGATTCTAAAATACCACCCATGTCTGTATTATGGCCTGAATGAGGATTATATAATGCATTTCTAAAATAAACTTGATAGGTTACTGCACTACTTAGTGTAGGTGTAAAATCTTTTCTAATTTTTAAAGTTGTTATGTTTGATAATATAGATGTATCTGTATCATCTATATCTTGCACTAGTTGTGAGTATCTAAATAGACCTTCAAATTTTTGTAATTTAGTTGTGCTATAATTTGTTATTGATGTTGTAACTAAAGTTTTTAATGTATCAGCAGTTTTAGTTGTAGCGTTTTCATCAAACTTAACATTAGATGTTAAAATAATAGATGTTGTTTCTGGCGTTACAATTACTGGTGTTACACTTGCAAGATTATATTTTTTTAAATTATTAACAATATTTAATTTTGATGTTTCTGTTAAAGTTGCACCTGATTGAGGTACAATACCTAT
>Ga0181392_1000533_pt1 | contig 14506 bp, 29 predicted proteins | sample 15SPOviralmetaG_FD_130083 | JGI IMG/M metagenome (GOLD analysis project Ga0181392, IMG submission 130083) | Marine viral communities from the oligotrophic San Pedro Time Series (SPOT) site, San Pedro Channel, CA, USA - 15 SPOT_SRF_2010-09-15 | ecosystem: Environmental > Aquatic > Marine > Strait... | reverse complement strand
ATCTCATTTATTTATTGGTAAAAGAAATGTTAGTGCTTTTCAATATTTTAATGGAGATTTAGACCAAGTGCGGATATTCTCTAAAGCGTTATCTTCTGATGAAGTATCTACTCTTTACGCAGAAACTGCTTGTGTCCATACATCTACCACAGACATAGTAAACTACCCAACAGGAACTACACCAGTCGCTTATTACAAATTGGACAACAGTTCGGAGGATTATTCCACAGGGGGTAACGATGGAACGGACACGAACATTGAGTACAGATTCGGAAGGTTTGGTCAAGCTGCGGTGTTTAATGGGAGTAGTAGTAAGATAGTGACAGGTATAAATTCACTTACAAATAATTTTACTATTTCAATGTGGTTAAATACTAATAGTCTTTCATCAAGTAGATGGGTTTTTAATAATTGGAACAGCACGAGTCAAGATATAAGTTGGAGTCTTAAAACTGATGGTACATTTGATATTCTTATTGATGGAAATGATGGTAATAGGTTTTTTGGCTCATCAGGTGATGTTGCTATAAACACTTGGCATCACGTTGTACTTACAATGGATAGTGGTGATTATGAGGTGTATTTAGATTCAGTTTCTCTCGGGACAGGCTCAACAACAAACACAACCTTTGCTAATGGTCAGTTTTATCAAATAGGTAGTGCACCCAAAACATCATCAAGTGTAGCACGATGGGATGGAAAAATAGACCAAATAAGAATCTACGGTGCTGCCCTTACGGATAGCCAAGTAACAGAACTTTTTGAGGAGAAACAATTTTTTGATACAGTTACTGCACCTACTGGTAATTTAAGGTTTGATGAATTTTGGGCAGGGTATGACGATGGTCGAACAAATAGAGCGGAATTTAAAAGTAGCGGTCAAATAGTAGATTTTAATCCCTATTCTGAAGGACACGCAGTTCTCAACCAAGACCCACAAACAAGTGGTAAATATTATTTAGAAATTGAATTGGTATCCACCAGTGGACACGATGGTTTTGGTGTTTTTAATCGAAGTACAAATACTGTTTATGATGACTCGCCTTATGCATCAAAAAACCCAATAGATTCTAATTACGGCGCTACTTTATATGCAAGAGGCAGTCTAATGTATTTAGGTAATGTTTCGCAAAGTGGCTTCACGAACCTTTCTCTTGGTGATGGAGATATTGTTTGTATGGCGGTAAATGTAGATGAAAAGCGTATTTGGTGGGGTCGTAGAGATGGTTTAAGTGATAATGAAATTGTTTGGAGTAATGGAAATCCAAATGGCGGATATGGCGGTTTAGAAGTTAGCTTTGTGCCATCGGATGTAATTGTTGCACACGTTTCTGAAACGTCATCTCGATTTAGTGAGTTTAAAGTATTAAACCACGCAGATATGTTAGAACCACCTTTTAACTTTTCATATTTAGATGGCCCAAATACAGCATCGCTAACTGAAAATGAAGCTAATTTCTAATTGCAGATTAAAAAACAAGAAATGTTATATTTTCACAATTAGTGTAAAATGAAAATAAGATGGAAGATTTGAAGATATTTGGAGTTTACGGATTGAATTTAGGAGCATTGGCATTTAGTTTTAGCGAGATAAACCCTTTTGTACAATTCCTTGTATTGGTTTCTACTTTCACATTTACAGTTATACAAATCTATAAAGCACTAAAAAAGTAATGCAAAACGGAGTACAGATATCACAACATCAAATAGAGGGTGTAAGGTATATGAAAATTAAACAACGCTTTCAACAGATCTTTAGACCACTAAGCAAATGAAGATGCCTACTAACGGAGTTGCCAAAGATATAAGACACTTTGCAGGAAGTTTGCTTGTGTTCTTTTTAGTTGTTTTAATATTGTTCTACTTAACCAAGTATCAAATACCAAGCGACAATGCACAAATAGTAAATACTTTAATAGGTATGATTGCTGCATCCATAGCAATGGTCATTGCTTCTATTACTGGTCGTAACCCCGATGACTTAGATGCTGCTAAAAAGAAAATTAGTAACTTAGAGATGAAGATTGAGATGCTTGTACAATCAAAAGATATGCTTGAAGGTATGCTTATAAAAGTACAAGACGATACTATTGATAGGTTACTTTTGAATAAGACTATGGACTACGACACTTGTAAAAAATGTAATTGTAAAAAAAATGAGTCTTAAATACTTTTCATATGAAGAATTTGCGTCTCCAGACGTTCCTCATTCTGGGGAGTATATGGATGCTGACTTCCTTGAAATGCTCGACCACGCGCGTCATATTGCAGGGATTCCCTTTAAAATCAACTCAGGATATCGAACTATCGAACATAACGAATCGGTTGGAGGAAAACCAAACTCAAGCCATATTGTGGGAAAAGCAGTTGATATCGCAATACAGGGTTCGCGAGAAAGATGGCTTATACTTGAAGCCCTCATTCACGCTGGATTCACTAGATTTGGTATTGCCAACACTTTCATCCACGTTGATTCCGATGACTACAAGGATGCAAATGTCATTTGGACGTACTAATACAGTAGGAAACACATTAATAAATGAGTGAAGTGAAAGTGAAGTCTAATGGACTTCGAAACGAATTAAAGGAGATACGTAAAAGTATCGACAAACTAACTGAAGTTTTACTGCTTCAACAAACAAACAAACAAAATGAGATTAACAACAATACTGCTTGCTGCAACTCTGATGAGTTGTGCAAGTGCAAGAGAAAAAAGCCTGGTAAGGTTCAAGGAGATAACTAAAGATGTTTGTATAGATAATGCGCACGAAGTTAAATTAGCTCAAATTCTATTCAATGAGATAGTAAATGTCAGGGACTAAAAAGAAGTTTAAGGACACAGCGGTAGGGTCTTTCCTACTACAGAAGATACCTAAAGTCGTAGGAGCAATAGCACAAGACACTCCTGTAGGGAGTGTCATAGAGGCGATTATAGGGGGGTCTGATATGTCTGCAGAGGATAAGGATGTAGCACTAGAGAAACTACGCTTAGAACGTGCCGAAATGGACGGAGTGACCCGTAGATGGGTCGCAGACAGCAGAAGTGGTTGGCTCGCACAAAATGTGCGGCCATTAACTTTGGTTTTTTTAGTGATAAGCTACGTAGCTGGATGGTATATGGGCTATCCTTTAGATGATATTACGGGTTTACTTACTATTGTAATTGGCGGTTATTTCGGTTCTCGCGGGGTAGAGAAAGTATTTGGTAACAACAAACACAAGTAATGGCCCGTAGAGCAGAATCTAGCTTTCAGAAGAAGAAAAGAGTTAAGCGACCTGGTACGCACGCTAAGTCTAAAACAAGCGTGCTTAAGAGCTCTAAAAACTACACTAAGAAATATCGAGGTCAAGGTAGATAAACTACTTTGTTAAACGCAGTATCATATGTGTTGCACTTACACTATAGTGTTAACTAAATGTCGATAGTTTTATTAAACGTAGTAATGTCCCAACGTCCCTTACCCTTTAAGGGTGGGACTAGGGACAGAACTTTTTATATATAACTAAAAGAAAACAAAGAAAAAGAAAAGGGTAAAAGAAAAAGAAAGAAAAGAAAAAGCCCCCTAGAAAAACAAACTTTCAATGTTATCTGATCCAACAATATCTCTATTGAAGTCTAGTAGTTTTTAAAGTAGATCTACTGCTACGTTTGGCAAATATATAAAAAAATATTATATTGCAATATGGAATTAAGACATTTTCTTATTACAGAGTTCGATAGTCCAGACAGACCAGGGTCTGCCGAGAAGTATATGGACAGGGAATTTCTTTCTATGATAGATGCAGCGGCTCACTTATGTAAGCTTCAATTCTTAATAGTGTCTGGTTATAGGACTAGGTTCCAGAATAATCGCTGGGAGGACTCTAGTGTAAGCAGCCACCTTATAGGTAAGGCTGCTATAATACGTTGTGAGAACTCTAAGAAAAGGTATAAGATGATCGCTTCTTTAATGGAAGTGGGCTTTAGTCGAATAGCTATATCTAGGGACCAAAAGACTATATATGTAGATAATGACGATCAAAAGCCAGATATGATTTGGTTATATTAAAAAAAGAACATATATTTGTTCTAACATTATATTATATTAAATTTCTTTTGTAAATTGTTTATTAGTTAATTTGGTTGGAGAGGGCTGTAGAGATACAGCTCTTTTTTTTGTTAATTATTTGTTTAGTTAATTATTTTTTATACCTTGCATAAAAATTAACTGATATGAAGAACACACTTAGACCATTTTACAATCAGACCGATTACTACAAGGCGAGGATTGAGGCACTAACCAAGTACAATGCAGAAAAGCAGGACGAGATAGACAGATTGATATCTTATGTTGTAGAGCTTTGTGATGAGGAATGCCCTGAAGAATACAAGCGAGTTGTATTAAGAGAAATCACTAAATACTAATTTATGAATATTACACAAAAACTATTAATGATTCAGACGGAGCTAAAGGCTCCTAAGAGCCAAAGGAATGCCTTTGGAAAGTACAATTACAGATCTGCCGAGGACATCTTGGAGGCCGTTAAACCATTAGCTATGAAGCACGAAGCTGTGCTTAAGATGACTGATGAGATTAAAGAAGTTGGAGGAGTCTTGTTTATTGAGTCTACCGCCAAGCTTATTGATTCAAAGGACCCTACTATGCAGATTGAGTCAAATGCTCAAGCCATTATAGACTTTGATGCTAAAGGAATGCAACAGCCCCAGAGAACTGGAGCTGCGTCTAGCTACGCTAAAAAGTATGCTATAGGTAATTTGTTGCTTATAGACGACACTAAAGATGCTGATGCTACTAATGACCACAGTAAGTCTAGTCCGGGCAAGCCAGCCTTGGTAAAAGACTCCCCTGAATATAAAAAGGTAGTATCTTACCTTGATGGAGGGGGCAATGTTGCTGCTGTTATGAGAAAGTATACTATTAATAACGATCTATTAAAAGATCTTAAATCACTAATTAAATAAATTATGAGTTCAAAAATTAAACAAAAGTATTTCGGAAATCTACAACTAGACAACTTAAGCGTTGCTGTTAAACAGATTCCGTCAAAAGTAGAGAAAACCGACAACTATGGTCATCAAATTAAAGTAAAAGCCCAGGTTTGGGAAGATGACGGGATCACTATTGATATATGGGATAGTGAGAATAAGAAGTCCTACAAACTTGGTAGGCTTGTTTTAGACAAAGACTACGTTCAGCCTAAAGCTGAAGTAGAAGAAGCCGAACTTAATACAGGCGGACTTGATTTTTAGTTAATAATGTTTGAAGAAGAGGGAAGTCGAAAGTCTTCCCTTTTTTTTGCTAAACCAAATTAGATGAACCAAATTTACAGAAGCTTAGATCATTTAACATATAGGCTAAAACAAAACAGTATTAAGCCATCTAATAGAGACAGAGAGGCTTTAAACGAACTAATCAAACAGTTAAATTATAATGAGGCTATTGAAGAACATAGAAGTATGTTTCTTTATAGGTTTGTGACTTGGGCGTTTGTCCAGGTATTCAATCTAAGGATTGAAGAAAACAGCGTCACTTTAGATTTTCTTGTTCATAGGGTTATTTCTAAGATAAATCAGATAGCACAAACAGATAGATCTATGTGGGAGGAAACCCTAGCTGTTGATCTGTTTTGTATGAATCCTGATGGGGATTCAATACAAGAGCACGAAATGTTCATTAGAGAGTTAATCGAAGGAATCATAAAAGAGAACACAAGGCCAAATGCCATATCAAGAATTAGAGCTGGATCACAGCAAGAAGTTTGAGAAAATCCTTAAGGATTCTTATATGGATCCTAAGGAGAAAGTCAAATACCCCCCTGTAGCGATTTCTATGGGGTCTAGAGGAGGTTTAGAGGACTTCCCTATATGTATAGGCACCTACGGCAATTTCAGCTTCATACAGGCTCCCCCAAAGAGCCGTAAGACGTTCTTGGTTTCTTTGCTTACTAGTGCCTATGTTTCTGGTTCTAACGAATATGTTGATCAGATGAAGGGCCACAGTAATGGAAAGATAACTATTCATTATGATACTGAGCAGGGAGAGTATCACGCCCAAAGGGTTTTCAATAGAACACACAGAATGGCTAATCAAAAAGATAGCTACAAGACATATTCATTAAGAGAGTACAGTCCTCAAGAAAGGCTTGAGTTTATAGATTGGCACATCAATAGGGTGAGTAATCTAGGTTTAGTTGTTATAGATGGAATCGCAGATCTTATAAATGATGTTAACGATATTAATGCTAGTAACGAATTGGTCCAGTACCTAATGAAGTGGACCAAGGAGTTACAGATTCATATTATTACTGTGATACACTCTAATTTCAATTCCACTAAACCTACTGGCCATTTAGGTTCTTTCCTTGAGAAGAAGACCGAAACTCAGATAACAGTAAAGGTAGATGAGGAAGACAATGATTTGACTGTGGTGAACTGTATGAGAAGTAGAGGGCAGCCATTCGATAAATTTAGCTTTACCATAAAAAATGGCTATCCACATATACAAGAGAAGATAGATTTACCTGATCAGTCAATTAATTTTTAACATATGAATGAACTTGTTTTTACACTTAACACTAGAGCCCAACCTCACCAATCATTTAGGATTGGGAGGAATGGGATCAAGTACAAGCCCAAGAAAATTGTTGATTACCAGAAGTATATTATTGCATTAGTTTCGGAACAGTTGCCCGATAATTTCGTTATAATAGAAGCGGGAACACCAATTTTTGTGGAATATATTGAATATAGCTACGCATATCCTAAGGCTACTCCGAAGAAAAGGAGAATAGGTAAGACACCTAAAACAACCAAGCCAGACTTACAGGATAACCTCAACAAAGCATTTTTTGATGCTTTGGAGGGACTCATTTATGAACAGGATCAGAACATTGTAGAGATAAAACAAATGAAGAAATACTACAGCGATTCTGACTGCATAAAGGTAAAATTTGTTTATTAGACAACAAAGTGTTAAATTTATAACAAAATGAAGAGATTCTTAACAAACACGTTGATTAGAATGTTTTGTTTAACAGCATCCGTAATATGGAGTTTAGTATTTTTTACGGTTGCAATTAAAATATTTAAGAAATTATGGGAGTAGATTTTGAATGGATAATGGGGTTTGCCTTTGGCATAGATTATCTTACAGACATTGATATTCAAGGAGGGGTTGATGAACAGACCGTCAACATAATCAGAGTACAGCTAGGATTCTTGGCTGTTTATATACCAATGCAAGATTAGTGCTCAAAGACCTTGGCATAAAACACGGTCTATGGGTGGCTATGGCTTTGAATATAGGAGTTCCGCCCTCCCTTGCCGAGGATTTAATCCAGGAGATGTATCTTCGACTCCATAAGTATGTAAAGGATGAGCGGAAGGTTTATTATAAAGATACTGGGAGCATCAATAGATTCTATATCTGGACCACTATAAGGAATATGTGGATGAGTGCTAAGACTTACAAGGCTAAAAATGGCACTGTATATTTAGAGGACCTGTCTGATTATTCTTCTGAGATTATAAAGTTCAACAATCAGGTCACTTATGACCAGAAGGAGGTTGAAACATTAGAAGCCTATGATAAGTTATTTGATAAGATTGTCAGCACTGTCGATGGTTGGGATTATTGGTATGATAAAAAGTTATTTGGCTTGTACTATATGAGTGATATGTCTATGCGGGATATCTCTAAAAAGACCAACATATCTTTGACTTCAATATTTAATAGCTGTAAGAATTATAAGATTAAGATTAGTAATGAGCTCCTAGAAGATTGGGAGGATTTTAATAACGGAGATTTTGATAAAATTTAATTATGGAAGCACCTAAAGACAAAAGAACCAAAGCCTATAAGGAATGGGTTAAGAATCACCAAAAGGCCTCAGAAGGCCTTGGTGATACAGTAGAGAAGATTACTAAAGCTACAGGAATAAAGAAGGTAGTAGAGATGTTTGCAGATGGGAAAGACTGCGGCTGTGATGAGCGTAAGGAAAAACTAAACAAGATGTTTAGATATTCTAAGCCTAACTGCTTGAATGAAGACGAGTTTGAACTCATTCGTATGGCTGTAGAAACCAGGAAGAATAAGTTTACTTCGGCTGATCAGGAGACTTACAAGGCTATATATGAGAGAGTGTTTGATAAGAAGGTCGAATGTACTTCTTGTAGCTTTAGAAATGAGATTTGGAAAGATTTATTTCGTATGTATAATGAATATCTGGGATAACATAATTGATAAACCTATTGGTGAGTATAACGAGGCTGATCTATTCAGCCAAATTAAACTCTCCAATTATGTTGATCTAGTTAAATCAGAAGATAAGATGAGTAGATGGGACTGCTACTCAGAGCATTTCAATCACAGGATTGAGCTTAAGTGCAGGGGTAATCATTATGACGATCTACTGATAGAGAAGTCTAAATATGACTATATGGTAGGCAAGGCTCACGATAACCTAGAGATTCCTATGTATATATGCTCAACTCCAAAAGGCATATATTGTTTTAATCTACTTAAGATTGAACCTAATTGGTTTGTGCAGAAGCACAACAAGACAACACAATTCAAGAACACAAAAAAGGTAGACAAGTTAGTGGGCAATATGTCTATTCACGATGAGCATTGCCATTTATATTTATAAGTTATGGGAGATTCAGTAAGCAAGTATTTTTTAGACAGAGAACAGTATAACACCAACACTACAGCAAGAAGGGATCCGATCAAAACGGATCCCATTGTTGAAGAGGTAAAGGAGATTATGGATAAACGCAGTCAGCGCGGGATTAAGGAGTATGGAACAACCTTACAGGACAATCCAGATGGATTCTATGTATGGTTAAAAGAACTCCAGGAGGAGCTGCTCGATGCAGCTCTATACATACAGAAGTTAAAAAAACAGAGATGAACACTAGAGACAGAATACAAAAGATAGTCGGCTATAAGACTTGGTCTATTCAAAAGAAGGTGGACGCTTTGTTAGAGATTGATTGCGATCTCTATACAAACCTAGGAACAGACTCTACCGTATCTGAGCGCAAAGATGTAAAGACTATTAGTAGACTTATATACAAGTCTATATCTAACATTAGCCCAATAGATGGCTATCTACTTAAGGCTTATTACGAAGAAAAGCCTAAATCTATTTCGTAGTTAACAAAATGTTTATTATCTTGCTTGAAAATAAAATTATATGGGCAACGATACAATAACATTGCTAGACGGAATAACCTGGAATAAGAATGAGCTTTTAGCCAATATGGATTCAGATCTATTTTACTATGGCCATTTAAGCAAAGCGGCTTTATCTTCGTCTGCCTGCAAGGATTTACTTAGATCATCTAAGGCTTACTATAAATCACTAAGTAAAGAACAAAAGGATACGCCTGCTCTCCGTGAGGGTAGGCTTTTCCACACCTTGGTTTTAGAACCAGAGAAGATGCAGCAGAAGTATGAGTTCTTTGATGCTGAAAAAAGAACCGCTACATTTAATAAGGCTTATGAAGCTTGTGATAGAGAGCTTATGCTTAAGAAAGAGTTTTACTTTATGAGAGCATTAAAGAAAAATATAGATAGATGTGAGTATGCTAACGGTTTGCTTCAGGATGGTTTAGGAGAAGTACCAGCTATAGACTTTATAAACGATATTCCTTTCAGAGGTAAGGCTGATTACTTAAGGAACAATCATATTGTAGATCTTAAGACGACTGCATCTTTAGACGGCTGGGAATACACAGCCAAAAAGAAATGGCACTATGATATGCAAGCTTTTATATATAGACATTTATTCAATGTGGAGCGATTCACTTTTTTGGTTATCGAAAAGATAACTGGCGAGATAGGCATATTTGAATCTACAGAGGAGTTCTTTCAGTCTGGAGAAGAGAAGGTTCGCCTTTGCACGGATCGATATAAGGAAGACTTCTTCGGCAAGTCTGACGATGAGATTGAGGCTGTAGTGTTTAATCGCTATATACACGGAAGCATATAATGACTAAAGAAGAGTATGACTTTGAAGTCTTGAACTATTACTACCTTGCTTTGATGGATTTATTGATGGGTGTTACCTATCAGGAACTACATAGCCAACTTAAGGATTTTGAAGACTTAGAAATATACGAAGCTTGCGACGGGGTTAAGAAAGCTTTAGAGCAGGCAGATAAGTGTACCATAAAAGAAATACAATTGGAAGTTAATATAGTAGAATTAGAATTACAAAAACAAAGAGACGTATATGAAAATTAAAGAAATAAGACAGCTTGTAGAAAGAGAGCTAGAATTGGACTTAAGTCATCCGAGCAGGTTGAGGGCTAGGGTGTATGCTAGGGCCGTATACTTCAAGCTGTGCAGGCAGCACACGTTTTGCTCTCTTAGTGATATAGGCTCGTCTGTAGGAAAAGATCACGCTACAGTACTTCACGGAATCAAGATATTTGATGACGTGATTGTTGAGTATGAGCTAACCTTGTATGAGGCATATGATAAACTTAATAAGCTTATATCAAAATGCACCAAGACCAGGGAGCGAGACATTAACCCAGAGAAATATTACAGAGATAAGTATGCCGACCTATTGGTCGAGCATAGAACTCTACTAAACGAATATAGAACCCTTATAACTAAAGAATATGTATAAACCATTACCAGAAGAAGTTACTATAAAGAAAAGCAAGATAGAAGGTCTTGGAGTGTTTGCGACACAAAATATAGAAGCGGGGTGTAAATTAGGAGTAACACACATTGAACTTTCTGACGCGCCTTTCTCTGAAACATTATTTAGAACGCCTTTGGGTGGCTTCTTAAACCATAGCTCAACACCTAACTGCTTTATATACGATTGTCAGTATGGTGATCCAGAGATAGAAGTCGATTGTTTTGTAGAAAGTACTTTACGGACAATTAAACCAATAAAGAAGGGGGAAGAGCTAACTGTTTATTATAGAATGTATGATGTTTGAAGCAGTACACTTGATGTTTTTGACAGGCATAATTATTTTATTAGTAATTTTATTTCTAGACTGATGTCAGAAACAAAAAGATATTTGTGGTGGAATGACAGATTAGATCTTCCTCAAATGAATCCAAAGTATTTAACTGAGAATAATCTTTGGGATTCAACTTGGTTAAAAGAAGAGAACTCAAAGCTATGGGCAGAAAGACTAGAAGAACACAAAAGGAGAAAATTCACTACTCTCTTGTCAGCCAGAAGAAGGCTGCCTGGTGTATAGATAATGGATATAAGGTTTATCCTGTTGGTGTAGATAAAGTGAAACACAATCCGTGGAACGACATCTATACTACCTTTAGGATTATAATTCAAAGAGGAGTCAATATGGAACCATCTAAAGAAATATACACGAAGATAGGAGCATCCAATAAGATCTGGGAGATCTATGGATGGCTCTACGATAAACACGCTGATAGATAATCAGTTATATTACTATGGGTAGAAAGCCGAAAGAGTTTAAGTACATTAAGAAGAATGATGGTCGCAGGAACAATGGCAGGAAGAAAGGAGACAGCAAGAATTATCCTAAAAAGATAAACGCAACTCCAGCTGCTATTAATGAAGCTAAGAAGGATAGAATGGGTATTTATGCTCTGAACGCTATGAAGGAGGTCTTTGGCTCTGAAGAAGAGGCCTGGGCCGAGTTAGCGAAGCAAGCCAAGTCCTCTTTCGCCCATATGAAATTACTGTTTGAATATAAGTATGGTAAGCCTACAGAGAGTGTAGACTATACAAGTGGAGGTCAAAAGCTAGACATACCCATAACAAACATATTTGCTGGAACTCAGCAGGCCCCTGAGATAGATAATACAATAGATGTAACACCTGAAGAGAATGAACAAGAAGAGACAGATCAATGATCCAAAGGACTTTCCAAAGGACTTTTGGAACTACCTTGTAAATCCAATACTAGGCTATTATGTAAAGCCAGCTCCGCTGTCCCCAAGGGGAGTGCTTAATCCAAAAGAGTCTAGGAAGTAAAATGACTCCACAGCTACACGACAAATACCAGGCTTTAGGAAATGACACCCGTTACTTTGTGGTGACGGGTGGTAGGGGATCTGGTAAGTCTTTTGCTGTAAATACCTTCCTAGCCTTCCTTACAATGGAGAAGGGCCATAAGATTCTGTTTGCTAGATATACTATGGTCTCTGCTGCTACTTCTATTATCCCAGAGTTCCTGGAGAAGCTTGAGCTGTTCGGTATTGCTAAACACTTCAGGATAACCAAGGATGAGATCTTAAACACAGCCACAGGGAGCTCAATAATATTTAAAGGTATCAAGACCAGCAGCGGTAACCAAACCGCTGCCTTGAAGTCTTTACAGGGTATTACAACCTTTGTGCTTGATGAGGCAGAAGAGCTTATAGATGAAGATAGTTTTGATAAGATAGATCAGTCAGTCAGGGAGAAAAATAAACAGAATAGATGTATACTAATACTCAACCCAACTACCAAAGAGCACTGGATATACCAAAGGTTCTTTGCGGCCAAAAGAGTGGAGGCTGGATCGAATGTATGGAAGGACAACGTAACATACATTCACACTAGCTATATGGATAACAAAGACAATCTATCTAAGTCTTTCGTTGAGCAGGTAGAGATGATGCGTAAGAAGAATCCTAGGAAGTATCTGCACCAGATAATGGGTGGGTGGATTGATAAGGCTGAAGGTGTAGTAATCACTAACTGGAGGACTGGCCAATTCAAAGACTACCATCAGATTGTGTACGGACAGGATTACGGATTCTCTACGGATCCCACAACGCTCGTTAGATGCTCTGTAGACACTGAGCATAGGATAATGTGGGTCCAAGAGTGTTTCGTTAAGCCTGGGCTATCTACAAAGGAAATAGGCGAAAGGAATATAAGGCACGCATTAGATGCTATAATCATTACGGACAACAATGAGCCTAGAATGATCCAGGAACTCAAGGAAGTTTATGGCTGTAATATTAAGGGAGCCAAGAAAGGTAAAGGGTCTATCCTTTCAGGGATAGCCCTGATGCAAGACTATGAGATTATAGTAGATGCTAAGTCAGAGAATGTAATCAAGGAGCTGAATAATTATGTATGGCACGCTCGTAATGAGCGGCCAATAGATAAGTGGAATCACTGTATTGATGCAATGAGATACGCTCTTCAGTTTGCAGAGATCAATGCCAAGCGTGGCACTTATGTGATTCGATAGATTCTTAAACGCAGTAGGGGTAGATTCTTAAACGCAGTGGCCCCTAAATTCTTAAACGCAGTAGGTCCAGGAACTCGCAACTGGACTCTTAAACGCAGTACCCCCTTAAACGCAGTACCCCCCGCGCGGGCCGCTCTGGCCTTATTTAGATTTATTATTGATAAGGAATTTATTTGCATAAGTCAATATAATTTTGTACGCGTGCGCCTGTACCTTAATTAATAGCATAGGGGCCAGGCCAAAACCTGGACCCGATACACTTTGCAAAGTTTACCAGGATAAAAAAACTTTTTTTTGTTCAGCATCTTGATTTTTTTATTTTTTTGTTGTATGTGTTCATAAAATGTTTATATTTGTATAAACTTTAAAACATTTACACAATGAAACTAATTACAAACCTTTATTTATTTGCTTTCGGTTTTTATATCGTTGGCCACTTTATTAACTATTTTATTAATCAATAAACTTTATTATTATGGAAACTTTAAACTATTACGAATTATTAGAAAAGACAAAAGGAGGAAAAATATTTTCCCTTACTTATTCGCGCGCTGATCAATCCCTGGGATATGACAAATTTAGGTTTGGCGTTAAATCCTATTTAAAAGGAGGTAAACCAAATCACGATCCGATTAAGGCCAAAAACCTAATATTGTTTAATATGACTAAAAAACAATATAGGACAATAAAATTTAAGCGCATTATATCTGCAAAAATTGACGGGGTCGAATATACTTTTTTCAATGATACGTTTGCGGATTCAATTCAGCAAATAGATAAAAACATTGATAATATAAATAAACTAAATAAAATAATTAATAGATGAAAACAAGAAAACAACACGAAGCCTTTATTGGTGATGGCTTTAAAATTGAGTATATATTAATAATAACAAAATGGGACGGGGACAATGAAACGCCCGAAGCTACCGAGACAGAAATAGATGACGTTGTGTTGACTACTGACGCGGGGCAGTCTATTAAATTGCCTTGGGAATTTATTGAAAGGTTTAATATAGAAGATCAACTTTTTTTAAATATATTTTAAGATGAAAAATTACAAGATTCCCGCGCGGTTATTAAGCGCGGGCATATCAAACGCGAAGACAAAGAAAAACGAATTAAAGACTTTTATACTTTATTTGGCACCCTATACACAAAACTATAAAGGCGTAAACATATGCCCGAATGCGTCCAAAGGGTGCGCCTCCGCTTGCTTATTTACAGCGGGGCGGGGTGCGTTTAATAACGTACAAAGCGCCCGCATAAATAAAACAAACTTTTATATAGAAAACAAAAGTTT
>Ga0181392_1000532_pt1 | contig 14520 bp, 18 predicted proteins | sample 15SPOviralmetaG_FD_130083 | JGI IMG/M metagenome (GOLD analysis project Ga0181392, IMG submission 130083) | Marine viral communities from the oligotrophic San Pedro Time Series (SPOT) site, San Pedro Channel, CA, USA - 15 SPOT_SRF_2010-09-15 | ecosystem: Environmental > Aquatic > Marine > Strait... | reverse complement strand
TATTAATTTTAGAATTTGGGGCGATTTGGGGCGACCTCATTTAATATATATAAAAAAATATCTTTTCATTTATCAGCACTTAGAGATAATTCTCCTTTTATATATATCAAAAAATGCCTCCAAATATGTTTCAAGCACTTGATTCGGTAAATCATGAAGAAATGCACCAATTTATTAAGGCTATGCCTTGCTATATGACTACTGACCTATCTAATTGGTGTGATTTAATGAATGCGTGTTATAAAAATAAATCGCATACCACTTGGTTGAATGTGGGTGATATAGATAAAAAAAAAGTATACCTTGATTTTAACACTGGGTATCTATACATTAAATTTAAAGAGCTTCTAATTTTTATGTTACCTATTCATTACGTTGGCGGTAAGCCCGATTTTCCGCGATTTGTAGAGAACTAATTTAATTACTTAATATAAACTACTTAAAAAAATATCTTTTTATATATATATTAAAAAAAAAATGATTTATTTTAATGACGACCTCACTAAATATCTTAATGACCAAGCCTTTTACGATATTAAATTTTTAGAATACGAGAAAAAATTATGGACTCGCTATTTAGATTCAGTACTAAAACGAAAATATAAAACACAAAAAAAAATCAATATACAGAATGCAGAGATAGAATCAGCTAACAAACAACTAAAAATTATTCAGTCTTTAATTGACGCTTTTTAGGGAGGTGTTCTCCTTTTATGTTTATTTTTTCTGGTTGGCTATCATATCTGTAAAGATAGTCATAAGTATACCTATTAAATGCAGGGACTACGTTTATATTTTTTGGTAACATATTGTAAAATTGGTAAATCTCGCGACGTAATACAGAGTTCATTATAATAATAGATACACATTTCTTTATATAACTTAAACGGCACCCATAAGAGCCTTGGGGGCTTGAGAGAGCAAGGCACTGGTATCTATACCAGCTCCGGCTTGTTGGAGGGCGACTCCGCCACTCTGTCCGCTAATAGTTTTTGGTTCGGCTTTTTTATGACCTATACCTTCAAAGAGTCCAACAAGACCGGTAATCAAACCGGCGAACTCGCCAATTGGTCCCAAAAAGTCAAGAGCTTCACCTACTTCAGGTAATATACTTGAACCCTCGCTTAGGTCGCCGCCTAAACCACCCTTAATCGCGGACCCGACCTTTTTAGCTCCGTTAATACCTTTATCTATAATTGAAGAATTATCGGCGGCACGACTGGCGATATTAGCGGCGGATTTAGCGGCGCCTGTTGCAGGGTCCATGAATGCCCTAGCGCCTTCTTCAACGTCTGCCGCCGTAGAGCCTCCAGCCTGGGTAGTGGCTGCTGTTGCGGATCGTGCGCCGCCCTCCTCGGCTGCCCCTTCGGCTGCACTACCTACGTTTGCTTCGCTAGTTGCTGGGGTAGCTGGTTCACTACCGCCCGCTTGTAAAGGTGTGTTAGTTCTAGTATTCAATGCTTCCATTGGGTTGGCTTCTTCGGTGCCTGTGGGGGCTTCGGCTTGGTTACTTTCTACGGTTGCTGCTCTAGACTCTTGGCCTTCGGCTGTAGCTGGGTTACTTGTGTCTTGTGCGGGCTGAGATTCACTGGGTTTTGGTTGAGTGTGTGTCTCGGGATCCTTGGCTTCTTCTGCTGACTGCGCTTGACTTCTTAATCTACCTTTTTCTTGTTCTACTGCTTGTTGTCTAATATTTAAATTATTACTAAAATCGTCAGCAGTTTGGGGATTTTCTATTCTATTTGGATCATTTTTAAATTGTGCGTCTAGTTTTGCTTGTGAGTCTGCTGGTAATTCTTCAAATGAAGATTTTGCCTCACTAGCCGCCTCTCTAACAGGCGTATTGGGGTCTTCTGCTATTGTGTCTAATGTTTGTCTGGCTGAGGCTCTACCACCACGGGCGAGTTCTTCTGGTTGGGCTGGTGCTGGTTCGTCTGTTTCTCCAGTTGCTGCTCTGGTTTCTTGGTTGCCGGAGCTTTTATCTAAATTTGGGCGTTCAGCACTTTCACTAGAAGCACTATCGCCACCGCTGGTTTTTTCTTTAGCTAATCTTGCTTGACGTTGTTTGTATTTAGTGTATACTTTACGTCCCATGTGAAAGGCCCCACCAGCGGTACCTAATTCTGCACCAACGGCTTCTATAGAGTCTTTGGCGTTTTGGAATTTCTCTTCTAATGTATTAGCTTTACGGTCACTAATTTCATTATCTATATCATTTGTATGCTGGATTCTAGCGTCAATATCGGCTGAATGTTGTTGTAGTAATTGCTGTAATGCGGACATTTATTGATAAATTAATTTTATATTTTATTATTTTTCTATTTTTCATTAGATTTATTATCAACCTCACTGTCCCTAAGTCTTTTCATTTCGTCTTTTTTACTATATACAACTTCGTCAAAATTGCGCCTCATTTCCATGCTATCCACGTTCAAAAAGCAGAAGTCGTATGGGTCTTTTCTGCATTGTCTATAAAGGCTTAAGAATCTCTTAGAGTTACCACCAAAGAAATCATAACTTTCACTAATTTTTTTTAGTTCTAAATCACTGAGTTCTCCGCATATACACAAGCCCATAGCCATGGTGCGAGTTATTGGGGTAAGAAATTTAAAGTACTGAAGCGTAAGGATAATACTCAGCCTTGACTCCTTACCTGAGTGGTGATTTGTGATATGCCTATATCTGGTGACCAAACTACTGAATGCGTCTACCTTACCGTTTTTAGCTTGTTTAAATGAAGTCGTAATAGCGTCGTCTAATACGAGTAAATACCGGTTATCATTTTCGTCGTTCTCAATCATTTCAATTATTTCATTTAGTAAAGGCTCACTGTATTCGTCAAATACAAAATCAAAATGCTCAACCATATTTTTATTTATTGGATCGTGCAGGGTGGGGGATATCAAAATTTTAACTTGAAAATCGTCTCCATAAAACCTAGGCGATAAAGTCAAATTGTTTAAAAGATTAGATTTTCCAGCTTTGACCCTTCCAAGTATAACCATAAAAAATGGGATTGGTAGTAGTGGGTATTTATCAACTATATCCATATGGGTTTCGTCAATAATTACAGGGTATACGTTTAAATCTTTTGTGTCGTCTTTAGATTTATTCATTATAATATAAAAATAGATTGTTTTTACACTGAAATTTACATATTAGATACCTGAACATTCATTGAACCGTTAGGCATAGTCTTGGCGTTCATTACTCTAGTTGTACCTACGAAATAGTCACAGTTAATAGAGCCAGTTTCTACGGCGGCAATCTCAAAGTTATTAGCGTTGAACCAAGTTGAGGTAGTGGCTGCACAAGGAGTTCTTGAGAAGATTACTCTAATTGGATACTCGCCAATGAATCGTCCACCACCACGAATAACAGGCTCTCCGTTACGAAGGTCAAGACCTAGGGGCTGGTATTTGCCTAATAAGCCGTCTTCTGGAGGTGAAAGCAATGAGGCGCAAGTAGCTGGATCCTTGACGTAAAGTGGTTTAACTACCTGTAAATCACGACCTAAAACATATGTTACGTTGTTATATAATTCAATTGGATTTGTTACAGCACCTGCAGTATAAATATCAACACCATTAACATTGAACTGAACTTCATTAAGTGACTGACCGTCGCAACGCTGACCTAAGAGGACTTTATCAACGTTAGTGGCGTTGGGTAGTTGTCTCATGAACTGAATGTAATGGACTTCTTGATTTGTAAGGTTTAATCTATGTTCAATGCTCTGCTTAGTGTTGGCTGTGCCTGCAACAACGGTCTTTTTAACGTTATCAACGTTTGTGAATGCGATTTGGTAGCCCCCTTCCTTAACTGTCTCCTCTAATACGGCGTTCTGTATTCTTGAAGGTAAAATCAATTCGTCTAGTAAAAGTTCTACGTCGCTAAATAAAACACTACCGGCAGAAGCAGCTAATCTACCTGCTCCTGCGTAGCCATTATCGGTAACGTCGTTAGCGAATTCGCCTGACTGTGACTCAAATTCAATAGTTAAATGAACCTTGTAATTTGTGAATAAGAAGGCTGGGAGGTCTCTGTCGTTAAGCATTGGGAGTAGCATACCAAGTGGTATACCAACTGACTGATTGCTAGAGGCGTTCTGGCTCAATTTCATTGAGTTAATTGCTGCTCCTACGCCAGTATCTGGGCGACCATAGTTAATACCTGAGTTAGTATTGTCGGGGGCTATAGATCCAGTGACTTCACTATCGGCTGCACCAGCAACACTACGAACCTCATATTTTAAAGCGTTGTGAAGATAGTGGGATAGTTTCTTATTCTGGACCTGTGGTGAGCGTGAAGCTAAATGGTTAAGGGCTGACCAGCGATTAACGTTTTCAATTTTCTGGACTTGAAAGTCGCCAATCTGTAATTCAACGCTTTTAATCGCTCCTAAGAAACCGGAGAAGCAATTAGCTCTACAGTTATCGTTTGCGGCGGCTGAACTGTGAGCTTTAAATACAAGCATAGAGTTACGGTCAATGTATGAGCTTGAGTCTATTCTAAAGGTGTATCTGTATGCACTGGAGACGATTGGGTCAAGTCTCTCAGTTCTAATTTCCATATTAGATTCTAAGTCGTCTACTTGGTAATCGGTGAGTCTGTTAATGTCGGTCATTTTTTTAGTATAATACTAAAATAAAATAAATATAGATAGATATATTAATAAAATGGATAATACTAATGCGATTTGTAGAATCTTATGTGATTGGATTTACCATTTATTTAAATTTGGGGATCCATTTAAAGTAGAATGCGACTGTAAGTGTTGCGAAGAATGGAGAAAAAAAGATTAGTTTTCACAGTAAGCTAATATCCTGTCTTCAGCGTCTAAAAGCTTAAACACTTTAAACTTATTACCATAAGTACTTTTAATTTTGTACATTTCTTGGATTACTTCTTTCTTAAAATGGTCGTTATAGGTTTGCTCTTCTTCTTCGTTGCAGTTAAACATAAAAATTTTAAAACTACTTTTTATTGCTCCCACGTGGGCTAATACTTTCTCTAACTCTGCTTTTTTCATTTTAGAGTAACTTTTTATCCCGTGTGTCTTCGCTAGGTTCTTAAGTTCTTTTACGAGCATAATAGTGTTATATATATAACACTATTTTTTTTTCTTTTGCTTCTTATTAAATATAGCCTCAATATTCTTAGACTTTTTCTCTTTCTCTCTGTCTATTTTCTTGTCTAGATTAGTTATACTTGGACAAGCTTTACGTAGTGTCTCCATTTCCTTTACGGTTGGTATATCTCTTTTAGCATTCATAACGGTAGGTTTCATAGTTTTTATATGTAATATAAAAACATTTTTAGCATTCGTGAGATAAAGTAAAGTTTACGGTGAATTGGTCTATATCAGTTCTAGGTGCTAGTGAGAACCCGTCAACTACTTGAAAGTTAATGGCGTTTATTGATAATTCATTATTTAACATAGTATGAACTACTGGCTGCACTGGTTCGTAACTTCTTACTGCTAGGGCTGGGACACCAGCACCAGGGTCGTCTACGTCACTTTGGTCGGGCTGGTTTGGTGGGACAAATACAAAGACTCTATCCTCGGCAGCACCACCATTCTGTCCCTTGAATCCTTTGGCGTGAAATGTTTTAATTGGTAAATCTGTTAAAATAACAAATGTATCGTCTTTATAACCGGTTAATGGAGTCCAGTTAATAACTACTGAGTTAACGGTGATAGTAGAGTCTGGCTTAATAAGTAAAGGCTGTTTAAATACTACGGTATGTTCGCCCTCGCCCTGTGGGGAGTTCAAAGTAAAGTTAATTAATTCTCTCATAGTTTAATAATGTTATTACAGAAAATAATTATTCCTTTACTTTATATTTTTCTAAAATGGTTTTGTCTACTTTTGCTGCTGCTCCTCCAGTTAACGACGAAGCTAACCTTGCCCTACTCCATGAGGCTACTGTCTGGTTAGGTCGTGAGCCACTGCTATAGTAAGCACCAGCACCCTTTTTTAGAATCTGCTTAATACCCGCTGGTCTAAGTAAATTCTTACCTATCCAAGTGTCGTCTGTAATTTTCTTACCGTAACGCTTTTCAAATTTAATGACGTGCTTACTTCTCTGTGATTTAAAAGACTCTACTTTAGGGCGGTCTGTACCTTCTTTAATACTCTTAATCTGTTTTTTCTTATCTTCTGCACTTAGGCTTTTGGGTACATACTGTTTAGGTATTTTTTTTGGGGGCATAATAATATATTATAATACATTATAAGATTATGGTAAAAGTTGGGAGATTTAATTACGAAAAGTCAACATGTCCTGAGAAAAAACTAATGGTGGTCGTGGAGAAAGGAGGGAGAAAAAAGACCGTACATTTTGGATCTAGAAAAATGGAACAGTTTAAAGATAAGACCGGTATTTGGGCTAGTAAAAATCACGGTGATAAAGATAGACGAAAGAACTTCTTGACCAGAAGTGCTGGTATAAAAAATAAAGCTGGTAGTCTTACTAAAGACGATCCATTTAGTAGTAACTTTCATTCCAGAAAAATTCTCTGGTGATACTTAGACATACTCAATATGTTTATTCTTAGGGTATCTATTATTTCGCCAAATTAAATAGTTTTCTGTATTATATTTCTCACCAATTGCAGTCCTACATTCTTCTTTTAATTTATGGCTACGTCCAGAATTGTGAACATTTAAATTATAAGAACCTGAACAACTCAAGTCACATAATTCGCAGTAAAATTTGTTAGATTGTTTAATAGTTTTTTGGTATTCTTTATCTAGCAATTTTTTGTGGTCTTTTTCAGGTATATGTGATTTATATTTAAGGGTATTTTTCATGTTGTCTTTTTGTGTTCCCCACCTTAAATTAGAAAAATGATTATTGAAAGTATTTCTATCTATATGGTCGCATACATTATTATCTTCGCTATGACCTTCACAGAATGCTAAAGCAACCAATCTATGAATTAAATGATTTTTTCTTTTTCCCTCCTTGGTAACCTGAAAGTAATAATATTGGTGAGTTTTTCCTTTATTCAAAACACTTGGTTTTAATATTCTGTCCTTACCGCTACACAGAATTCTTTTTATATTTCCAAAATTAGAAATTTTATATCGGCTATCAAATTCACAGGCTTTCCACTCTTCCATTTTAATGGTATATTTACCATTTCTTTAAGTAAAAAAATAAATCGTATTTCTTGGTAAGTAACCACTTTTTTTACATTTACTTACTTACTTACTGAGTATTTACATAACTAAAGCGATATCGGCACCAGCTCCAACGTTGAGAATAAATTTATTCCATACGAATGTATTAATTGTAAAGTTATCGGTTCTTACCGCTGAGAACCCGAGGCGAATCTGCCCTTCGGCTTCTTTAAGGTCGTAGTAGTAAGGACGTTTGGCTAACTGGCGACCAATCATAAAGTTGTTTGTGTAAACGTCAAGGTTTGCTCCGTCTGTGTTACCTAAATCAACGGCTTCGTGTGAGATTGAATCAAAAGACTTGGCTAATTCGTGCTGGGCAATAACTCTCTGTCCGGTTGTGTTAGGATCATATGCTCTTACTGGCTGAAGTCTGTTTTTTAAGAAATACTGTACACTGTTAAGCTTTAATTCACTTGGGACGCCACCTGTGAAATAACTACTGAACCCCGACTTAGTTGTATTACTTGTATTTACGAAACTAGACATAATGCACTGCGCGCGTGTGGCTACTGAATTAAGTTCAACTTGGTGCTGGGTAGCACTTGAAAGAAGTGAGGAGGTGTGGTAGTTGTATGAAGTAAATTCATACTGTAAGCCTCCCGAGATACTGTTTATCATATCTGCTGGTGGGGCTACACTGACGACACGCCATGAAGGACGAACCTTAGCGGATTTAACGGCAGAGGCTAACCTAATAGAAACGTCAGTAGAAGCAGCGAAACCCGCACCCCCAAATTGAACGGTAACATTAGCACCGGATTGGGCAATACTTGTGATAGCGTCAGCAGCGTGAAGATTTACAACCGCCCCGGCTCCACCTAATTTGCCGTCAATTAAAATTTTGTTACCTACTGCGAAACCACAATCGCCTACTGTTGTGCCTGATATATCTACTGTAGCCCCGAATCCAAGTGTAGCCTCACAAGCAGCACCTTCGCCTATGGCTGCTTCGGGAGTAATGTTGGCTGCAGCACCTCCTTGATTAAGTAAATTGTTATTTAATACTTGGAGGGCGACCTGTGGATCTTCTAAGGTAACCTCAACACGGACACCGCCAGTAGCGAGGATAGGGCAGAGGCGTTCGTCGTCCCACCAGCGACCTAAGAAACCGGACTTAAGGGGAGCTGTAAATCTTCTAAAATTATAAGCCTGTGTGCCGTCAGTTGAATTGACTGGAGATAACTGGGCGTCTTCGGGGTTGTGGGCTGAGCCTAGGGTTGGTGTGACTCCGTCGGCGGCGAGTGCTGACTGATCGTTGGCGTAGACCTTCTTACCACAGCCCTGAAGGGACTGAAGATTAGTTTTATCTTCGTAAAGATATTCATTAGCCATAGCTGCGATTTGGTTATAGTGGTTAAGTGTTTCTATGTGTGTGCCGTCACGGAGTGCATAAATATCAACTCTAGAAATAACAGCTTCACAACCAGCCTGACTGTTTACCATAAGTCTGTTATTTTCGCTTGAGGTGTTTTCTATATCCCATACCATATATGAGTCACGACCTTTCATTAAGGCGATATTAGCTGGGATTTCAAAGATAACCTTTTGCCCAGAACTTAATTCAAATTCTGTTCCATTTGTTGGAACTAAAGAAATCATTTTGGTATTGGTTGCGGAATTCATGTTTGTTAATAACGTATTAAAAGAAAATAATTTAAAATAAATGTATTAATTAAATATAAATGCCGTATAACGATAGTGATTATCTTCGCCTTCAAAGTTTTAGTCAACAAGGCGGTTACCCAGCAACCGGTTTTAAATCTCAGTTCGTATTTATTCAACATTTCAGTGTAGTAGATTTTAATGTTCACGCTACAGTAGATACAACATTTAACATTTATACGTCACCTACAAAAAACGAAACTGATAAAGTTCTATTTTTTTCAAAGACAATACCAGCCAATACTACATTTCACCGCCATTATGATATACCACCCCAGCACCTACAAATAGAGCTAACTAATACTACCTCTACGGCGGGTAGGTTTTGCCTAAATTCTCACTGTTCGCTAGTTACTCAGTTCAATGCCTCTACATTTTTAAATAGTAAAATAAAAGTTGACGCTAATACTTCACTTACCCGTGTGGCTAATGATTTCAATGTAGATATGGTTAGAGAACTGCACGACGATTTTAAAAAGGTAAATATTCTAGGGATCACTGACCAACAAAACTCTTTAGAATATACACTAGGAGTAAACAACTACGACGTTTTCAATATAGGACAAACACCTATAAATTTGTACGTACAGAATGTATCCACCAATGATACAGCTGGGGGGACTGGGGCTAGAAGCTTAAGGATATTTTACGTAGACTCCAATTACGACGAGCAAAATTTAGTTTTCTCTATGCCTGCAACTTCCGGAGTTCATATAGTTGGTGTTTTGGGATACGCCGTTCATAGGGTTGAGGTTGTTTCTTCAGGCGGACTGTATAAAAATGACGGTAATATATTAATTACCAATAGTGTAGGTACTGTAACATTCGCCTTTATACCAGCAGGAGCGAATCTTTCTCATGGTTGCTATTTTGTTGTACCTAGAAATAAGCAATTAATTTTAACAGATATTAATATTTCGGCTATTGGATTTCCAGCGACTATAAGAGTCTATGAATATGATCTAGGTTCTTCTAGGATTCGTGCTTCAATTGGTGATTTTAGATTATCTACTAATTATAGTCAGCTAGTCTATAAATTAAATGGTCTTGTAGCTGCACAAAAAATGATTATGGTTAATATAGTCCCAGACGCTGGAGCGCCGACTACACAAACCCTAGTTAATATAAATATTAATGCTGTATTATGTCCACTAATAAATTCATTCTAACTGAAATGCACACAAAATTTAGGTTTGTCTTTTTTCTCAGCTTCGCAGTATTTTTCTATACTTTTTACTACGCTACCTGTTACCCGTGTCCGTGGGGATATACCGTAATACAATTCTACTATTTCTTCTTTACTTAATCCAAATGTATCCTTGATTTTATTTATATCCTTGAAAACACAAATCCTAGGCTGTTGTGTAATTTTACCGGTTTCGTAAATGGTAGACATATAAGACACTTTAAAAATATCCATAATATTTTTTCACTATAAATTATCGCAAGATATATTATGGGATATTGCTACCTCTGCGAAGCTGTTTGGCTTGGCTATACCTCTAGCCAATATCATTGCGCTGAGTGCAAAAAATTACAAAATATAATTAAGGTTTTTGGTATAAGTAAAACCTTAAATTGTGTAAAAATAAAACTAGCCAACGAACACGAAGAAGAATACAAAAAAGAATATCTTTATAAGCCTTATAAATAGCTTAAACCCAGTTTATCTATACCGAGTATATTTTTATGGCGACCACTAGTTGTCTGTCCGTTATAAATCCTATATACAATGCTACGGTGAATACGTAAATCTTCGCTTAAAGATTTCAAATCTCTATAAGTTTTGGTCTCAATACCGTTTTTAGTTCTCAGTTTTACGCTCCATGAAATAGTTTTCATTTTATTCTATAATCAATTACTTTCATTAGTCTTTAAATTTTCTAACTTAATTTTATTTTCTTCAGCTTCTTTTTTCAGCCGATAATATCTATCTTTAGAACGTTGCTTATTCGCTTCTTGCTTAGCATAATATCTAGCACGAGCCTTTTCGTTACGCTCTTTACGGCGTGTCTCGTATTCCTGCAGTTCTTCTTCGGTCATTGTATCTTTATCAGGATTCCATTTTTTTTTATAATATTTAACAACGGCAGCCTTTCTACTGGCTTCTAGTTTTTCGTATTTTTCAATTATCAAGTTATCCACGATCGTGTTTTTAATTTCGTTAGCAGCGGCGAGGGTAGACATTTTTTTCTATATATATATAACAATATTTTTTTAAATACTAATAAATAATATTATTACTATTTAAGAAAATTGGGGGTTTAAAGACAAAATAAAATGTTTGTTTTATAATAGAATAAAAAAAAATATGTAATACACGATTAAATCTCAATGTTTGGTGCTTCCTCCTCCTCGCTACAATTACCGCTATCAAGTTCTTCAGCCATTGTGTAACCTCGCTTTTTTAGATAACACCTTACCGACATAAAATCAAAAGTGAGAATTTTTGTTTTAAATTTCTTGTGGTGTACGTCCTTGAATAAATCACCAATAGACATTATAAAAGTAATAAAATCTCTTCTGTCTTTATAATTTAATCTATACTCTTCGCAATACTCTTTGTAATCTACGTAAAGCTCTTTCTGTCCTACGTAATCGTCTCCTTTGTACTGAGGACAAGACCGCTCAACCCCGAAATAATCAACCATAAAGGACATTGCAGGATTAGAACTAGTAGCCATAAGCCGATTATACAAATTAGATTTAACGAAGTCGCTAAAGTCTCTGTTCTCAATATCTCGCTCCATTAATTCATTATAAAACAATTTCATAGCTACCGGATTACTGAAAGCCTTTACAGTTTCTTTTATTTCGGCTACGGTCATTTTCTCACGCTTACTCTCAATAGGCACAAAGCGACGATTTGTATCACTTACACAGATAACATTTTCGTTATTAGTTGTAGCAATAACACGGTGATAGACCTTGATCTCTTTGCGTTGTTGAAACTTAGCATTTACACTAGCCGTATCATTAGTAACAAAGTCTTTTAGTTTATCAATAAACTGCTGGTTTTTGTTCAACTCTTCTAAACAGATAAGCATTTTATTACTGACTGCGTCATTAAAATCGCCAAAAATGTATTGCTCCGGTTTAGAAGTTTTAAAAGTGTATTTTGTTTTATTATCATAACACAACATAGAGGCGATAAAATCCACGAACATAGTTTTACCGATACCTTCACCAGCCTTAAAAATAAGCATTGTATTAGCCCGCTCAGTAGGTTTTTGAAAAATATGAGCTAACCAATCAAGGACATACTCGTTGATATCTGCGACGTGTGAGCTGTTATCGTTGCAGAGTTGTTTTATGTGATTCTTGATAATATTCAAGTCGTCGTGGTCTGTATTAGCGATTATCTCAGGTTGGTACTGTTCTACAAAAAATCCAGTAAATGTATTGAAAAGCCGAGGCGGACAATCTTCAATGCTTGGGATAAATATTTTATCGTCATAGGTTTTACGCTTACAATCCTTTAGCCAGTTATGAACAAATGATTTAGCCTTGCCGGTGAAAATTGTAAACGAATTGTTTTCAATAAACATTTTATTAGCTTCATAGCCGTTAATTAAATCGTCCTTAGACATTTCGCTATATGATCCGTCCACGTGACGTTCAATAAATCGCTTAGTCTTGTGAATAAAACCCACAGTTTTCTCAAACTTTTCTTTTAATTCTTCGTAATCCTTGACCGCTACAGCCTGTCCGTGAACGTCAAAGTTCTCAATAATATCCTTAGGTATATCAAGAAACTCCGTCATGTCTTTCTTAATAAAAGTTATTTGTTCGTAGCCACATTCATTTTTAATAAAGCTATTCATTTCATTTAATAGATTATTTTCTGTAGACTTGGGAACGAAAAACCCGTCGTGCAGGTCAGCTACAGCGAAACAGTTCTTAGATTCTAAGAAGTCCATAGCCTTTTCAACAATAGCCCATTCAATAGTAAAATAAACATGCGCCAACAATTTGCCTCGTGGATTGTTCTTGTGTAGTTGTTGTCCTTTCTTAGTAACATAAAGTCTATCACGCTGAAAGTCCTCGTGATCCCAAATAAAGTCCTGAACCATTTTAACCTCCTTGTCTAGAGCAGTCATTTTACTTGGGTCATACCAACCGTCATAATTATCAAATGGCTTTTTAGCATAGACCTTCTTAGCCTCGTCTCGGCTCATGCCTTTACTAATCCACTTCTGGAGACAAGCGTCGCGATTTTGAAAATGATTCTCAATCTCTGGGATATCCAAGTCGTATTTTTCGGCTAGATAAACAAGTACCGCGAAAACACTTGACTTAATATCCACGTCAACGTAATGCTGATAAGCTAGAGTATTGCGGACTTTACGTGAAAGACCAGCCAAGCCCTTACTGCACCAATTCCGGTCGTCTAGAAAAACACCACCCTTTTTATACATTGGGCTAACCTTATTGTTTTTAGATTTAAGTTTAGGTAGCAGCTTCTTATCATAGTCTGCTAGTTGTTCGTAATGATTCTGGATAATATAGTCAATAAATTTAGAGTTGATTGTCTCCTCGTGCCTCTGCCTCGTCATTCTTTTTATATATATATAAAAAGATATTTTTTTAAATACTTTTAATTAATTAATTAATTAATTCTATATATACTGAGTAAATCTTGATACTTAAAGAAAATTAAAAATAAATCTATTCAATCCTAATTCTTTCTGGGCTGTTTCTTTGGGACAACCGAAAAAAAGAACTTTTCTAATTGAGATTCCATAGGACCAGTTAAAGGTCTATCATAATCAAAGTAAATCTCCTTTGCGTCTTCAATGAACTGTTCTAATTTTTTCTCTGTAGTGTCCTCATATACTCTAGGGGACATTTTAGAAAGTTTCGCTTTATTTTTTGCATAAGACTTTTTAATTATTTGTTTTAATTCTTCTATCTCTTTGGGTAATTGTTTAATATCAAGTTTTTCTTTTTTAGGCTTACTGGAGAATAAGCTACCCTTTTCCTCTTCCGGTGCAGCGGCGAAAGCGGCGTTGAATGCTTTTGCGTCTTCTTTAGACATTGCTTTGGGACCGGACTTCTTAGGCTTCTTAGCCTCCTTAGCTGCCTTCTTCATTGGCTCTTTTTTGTTACCGTCTTTATCAAGATCTAAAAAATCTGGCTTAGCCTTAGACTTCTTAACCTTAATCTTTTTCTTTTCGGTGCCGGACTTTTCTACTGGCTTCTTCGCTTCTTCTTTCTCACTGGCTTTCTGGGCTTTCTTGCCTTCACGGGTCGCCCGTGCCTCATTAGTTAGCTTGGTTAATAGTTCCTTATCCATAGGTTTTTTTGCACTAATCTTAGCTAAGATTTCGGCTTTCTTCAATTTAGAAATTGGTTTAATGTCTAGCTCTTTGTTGTACTTACTGACTAATTTTTTTACTTCAGTTACAGGCAGGGCTGTTAAGTGTTCTAAGAGTTTTGCTCTAAAGGACATAGTTTATATGTATAAAGTTAGAAAATAAAAAAAGATTTATATTTATAAATCTATGCTTGAAGGCGAATATCTTGAATTAGTAAATCAATTAAAAGAACAGTTCAACGAAAAAGATAAAGAAGTAATAAAAATGCAGGACGAAGTAAATGAACTTAAAAAATGTATTATAAGCGCCTATGGCTTTATACGCATAGTAGATATGGTAAGCGAACACGC
>Ga0181392_1000531_pt1 | contig 14540 bp, 15 predicted proteins | sample 15SPOviralmetaG_FD_130083 | JGI IMG/M metagenome (GOLD analysis project Ga0181392, IMG submission 130083) | Marine viral communities from the oligotrophic San Pedro Time Series (SPOT) site, San Pedro Channel, CA, USA - 15 SPOT_SRF_2010-09-15 | ecosystem: Environmental > Aquatic > Marine > Strait... | reverse complement strand
CTGCGGGAGATTCTCAGCAAGTCCACCCTGATTATATCCTAGTACACCAATTTTATTTTTTACTAAACCATCATCAACCAGTAAATTAATACCGCGACCAATATTTGAATAATCTCTTGAGGTAATATCTTGATCCAAAATTAACTTGGATGCTACTCTTAAGATAGGTCCAAAGTAATCGTTCTTTCCTAACTCATTACCAACTTTAGTTGTTTTTTCTGCAAGAATTTTTCCACCTTGTCCAAGTGGTTTCTCAGCATTTGCAGTGCCAGCCCATCCAAGGAAATCCCACCATGCTCTCTCGTTTTTTCCTACATCATCTGGATCTAGTTTTTTCTCATCTACCGGGGGCAACGGTTGCATTACTTCTCTAGTTGGTCTGGCAAGTCTAAGTTTTTTTCTTTTTTTCTTTTTAGTTTTTATACCACGCTGTACTTTACCCTTTCCAGATCCTTCAACTTTACCACCTTCTTGCATCTTAGACACCATTTCTTTGGTGGCTTCATTATCACCAAAAATATTTCCAAAAGATCCTTTATCTTTAAATCCAAATCCTAAAGTTGCTACGTTCAGTAACTCGCGAATACCTTCACGAACTCTGGCATCAAACTTGGCAAGATTTTTTCTCTGCCGCTTCATTCCCTCCTTATCACCAAATATAGCCATAATGCCGAAGTTGATCAACTCAATCGCATATCTAAATGGTGCTCCAACAATATCAAGAAGAAGACCAAGACCATTAAGAGAATGATTTACAAATCTTGCTCCCTGATATAATAACCAATCAAGTGGTTTTCTTGGATCAAGAAGTGACTTCTCTTCAAAGTTTTTCTTTGCACCACCTTCAAGACCTTTACCAATTTTTCTAAGTTGGAAAGCACCTTCACCTAGTGCAGATGAAAGCAATCCAACACCAGCAACAACCGCAGCAGCAGTAGCGGCAGCACCACCAGCAACACCAGCAGTTCCCTTAGCGCCAGCAGCGGCAGTTCCCTTAGCAGCAGTAGCACCCTTAGCAGCAGTAGCACCTTTAGCGGCACCCTTTCCTTTCATAAAATCTAAGAGTCCAGGTCCATCATCTCCGCCACCCATCAATGCCTCTGCTGCCATGGCAGCAGCAATGGTGGTTGTTAAAAATATTGTAGTGTCTATTAAACCAAGAACTTTGTTAGTATTTTCTCCAAAGAGAGGACCTATACCTTTTTCTATGGCACCAAACGTAAAATTATATGCTTTGATACCCCAGTCAGCAAACGTGGTTAGAGCATCGACCATTAGGATGCCAAAGTCTGCCAAGAAAGTTGTTATACCATCAATCGCTCTGACTATACCAGGCAAGAGTCCTGCAAAGTCAACCATTTTAGATAGGAATAATCCCATCAAAATGTTTCCTATAAATCTTTTTAGCCAACCAAACACACCAAGTTTAGGTAACTGATTAAGAGATGGTTTTTTCTTTTCTGGTTTCTTATCTTTCGTTTCTAATCTTTGTTCTTTATTCTTTCTATCGTCATCTTTATCATCTTTCTTTTTTTGTAAGACATTATTAAATTCTGCTTGATATACACTAAGGACAATCTGTTCAATTATCAAGAGTTTTTCACTAATAACACCAAGATAATTTCCCTTGGCAACAGGACCAGTGGAAACCTTTTGAATAGGTGCCATTGCCTTTGTTATTGCTGTAGTAGGAGACTTAACTAATGCACTACCCTTCCTTTGACCCTGCTGTTGACCTTGAGCACCTTGTCTAGGTGCAATCGCAGATGGTTTCACCTTCTTCTTACGTCCCATAATATTAGATGCAACAGCACGGCCGCCACCTTTAACCAATCCCTTTGCTGCTGTCCCAAGTAACATCGGTAATGCCATCTTACACTATCCCCAAAATCTTACGCTTGGAAGCACTTCCATTACCAGCATTGATATCAGGAGTTCTAGATCCTCCGCGTGGTGCTGGAAGACTATCATTAGATTTTGTTTTTGGTATTCTAATGACTGACACCTTAGCTTGCATCGGTGCTTCGGGAGAACTAAATCTTGGAGTGTTTGTACCCATTTTTAGATTACCATCTGAAACCATACCACCTTGGTTCATACCAACCCATCCGCGAGGATCATACCATTCTCTCTTTGGTTTTCCTGGTTTTGGTGATGGCGCTGCTAGTTGAGGTATTGGTTCTGGTTTAGATGGATCACCACCTAATGATGTAGTTGCAGCATCATAATTACCACCTTCAAATTGCTTTACTGCTGCTGCAACGTTGGGTGTAGCAGTTGTTGGTTTTGCTGATCCTGTAATCCTTGTATCATCTCTATCTACCTCACCAACTGCAATTCTACTACCAAGTGCTCTCTGGTTCAACCAACCAATGTCCTCTGCAAACTTACCCAACGCAGCTGCACCAAAATATGCTGCCTCACCAAAAGCGCCACCTAGCATTTGTTCTTTTGCATTCTGTAAATATTCTGCCGTAGACTTATTAAAGTTATACCTATCATCAGTATACAAAACGTTCCCACCATCTTTAGTAGATGCAGTAAATCTTCCTAGGATAGAGTTAAATGCTTTACCACCTGGTCCAAGATCATCAGTATACGCGCCACCACCTGCTCTCCCTTTATTAATATCCTCTTGGTTCCAGTTCATTTTAACTTCACCATCCTTACCCATAACCAATCCAGATTTTTCTAAAGTTTTATCAATAGTAAGTTGACGCATCCTATCAACTTCAGGGTTACTCATAATCTTAAATGGTGTTCCAAGAGGACCCAACATTGCCTTAACAAAGGTCATGTTCCTCATCATACCGGGACTACTAGTTGGAATAGGGATTAATCCCTTATCCACCATGTCCTGCATAGGAGAACCTTCAGGTAGAGAATCCACTATACCATCCATAGCTTTTATATTATTATTATTAACTCTAGCAGTTATTTCTGTCATTTTCGTATAAGGTTCACTTGAAGCAACAGCAGACAGACCATCAAAAGTGCCAGCAACCGCAGAAGTTGCTCCCTCCTTAAGATACTCACCAGCAGACATCGTTGTATCAAAAATACCTCTACCAGTTTTCTCTATCTGTCGTTGCATATCACCACTTTCATAATAATTAACTACATCATTAGCGACTTGTTGCCCTGCATTTGCAAGTCCAGTAGCAAATTGTTCACTTTGCCGATATGCACCAATCGCTGTTTGTTCTAGTGTTAACTGTGTCTGTTGCGCCAGTGCTTGCGATCCTACTGCAATACCAACTAATGCTGTTTCTATTCTTGGAATTATTTGCTCTGCTTGGTGAATCAAATGTACAAGTCTGTTCTCCAGTTGCCTCTGTACAGTGACTCCCATGTTTATTATAGGATCAGTGTAAGGTCCACCTTCTCCACCAGGTTTTTGACCAGGCGGGAGACCCATCATATCACGGTATCTTTGATCAACACCACGATAATTTGCCTTGTCTTCGTATGCTAAAACAGTTCTTATAACATCCCCAATAATAGGAAGATCCCCAAAATGCGTATTCATTCTCTGTAGGGGACTCATTTTCTCAGGACCACCTTCTCCACCAATATATCCACCACCTGCAGCATAAACTTTATTCTTCACTATTTTTGGTAGATTAGTTCCTCCACCAGCAGCGTTCATTCCTTCGAGTGCTTTAACACCATACTTTTGTACGGCACCACGGGACATAACAAACTCACCAGCAGTAAGCATTGCTGGTACTTTATCAGTTCCACCAGGACCATCTACCTCACCGTCAGTTCCAGTTCCAGATGGAACTTCAAGTTCTACTTTTGCAGGAGAAGATAGTTTTACAGTGTCGTCTTTTTTATTGCCAAAATTATCAAACAAAGAACCGATACCAGCACCGGCAGCCATTCCAAGTGGACCAAATAAAGATCCAAATGCCATGCCCTTCTGAGCACCAGACATTCCCTGGTTTCTCTCTGTATTTTTAGGAAGTGGTTCTACTTTTGGTGGTTTCGCTAATCCACCACCAGAGAATCCTTGTGTTTGGGTTTCTCCACCTCCACCTGCTAATGCACTAGTAGCAGCATAAGTACCTCCAACTGTCAATGCAGTTGTGAGCCCAGCAGCTAAAAGTTTTCCTTTTTTACCACCAAGTAGTCGTGCAAATTTTCTGGCACCCAGACCACCAACTAGTTTTTTTGCTGCTAAAAGTTTTGCAATAGCAACAGTAAGTTTTACTGCTCCACCAATTAAAGTCTTAGTAAGACTAAAGATAAATCTTCCTAGTCCAGTACCAAATACAAGATATAATGATAATAACTTAGGCCAATGTTTACCTAGAAATTGTATTATATTTTTTAATTTATTCTGATTATCTGGTTTAGATATCCAACCTATCAGTTTAACTAGAAACTTTCCAATTAATATGTTTGCAATGAAACCAAATATCTTATCAAAAATTCCTCTGACAGGTGCAATTATTTTTTGTGCTGTCTTAAATAATGCAGAGAATCCTTTCTCTAAATTACTTTCCTTAAGTTTTCTTGCATCTCTCTGTGCTTTCTTTCTATCAAACTCACCCGCTTTCTTCTTTAAATTATATTGATCCTTAAGTATATCGGCAATATTAGTAACCGACTTAGCAATTTGTTCTAAAAGATTTGTTGGTTTTTCTTTTTTCTTTGTCTTCGCTTTAGTATCTTCTTCTGCTTCAGGTGCCTGATAGGAAACTATCGCACTAGTGGGCAATGCTTTTGGTTTTGGTCCAACCTCAACCGAATCAAATTTTAATTTAGACGGATCTATTACTCCGGTTTTTACATTCTCGCGTACTTCTGATGCAGTTCCTTTCTTAAAAGTATCTGCAGATATTTTTGTCTTCTTTGCGTTGAATTTAGTATCTTTTGACTTTCTTCTTTTTCTTTCTTTTACTACTTCCTGCCTGAGAACCGTACTACGAGCATCACCCTTTCCTTTGGTTTGAAATTCAATGGTGGCAACTGCTTCTTTTAAGGCACTAAGATAATCCTCATCCTCAGAGAGGTTATCTAGGTCAACACCCATCTCTAAAAGTATTTCTAGTGGATCGGTGCTAGTCCTAGATGCCATTCGATTGCTGATGCTTTAGTTTTTCTTCTTCAAGATGTTGTTGTAATAAAGCGACGTAGATATCACGTTCCCATGGTATCATATTTTCAATCTCCGTTAATGAGTATTTATGATACTGAATCAACGAAAAATTTAACCTGAGGTATGATTCAAGGTTCATATGAACCATGCCTACGCGAAAAAAGACGCTAATCCCTCAAGTACAACATCACTCTTAACTTTAGTAGCAGGATTAGTCACAGAAACAGTATGCGATAACTTAGGCATTGTCTCAAAGAACTTCTCAATACCTTTGAACTGAGACGAGTTCATAGACTCAAGGAACTCATTGATTTCTTTCTTGGTACAATCTCCTGCTGCCCATACTTCTTCTTCACTACAAATAGATTCAATACAGCTTGCAATCAAATCAAATGATTGGTCCATCGCATTCTTATCTTCAAAGTCAAAGTTGTTTTTGATAAATTGTTCCAAAGAAGGATACTTCATTACCATCATCAAGTCATCACCAATCTTAATCTTATTATCATGTTCTTCATCTTTCTGAATTTTAATGTCATCAATATTAATTGAGACAGGAACTTCAGTTTCACCATCATCAGGACAAACAATATTGAGTTCAATCTCTTCACCAACAGACTTACCACGAATGTTTAGGAAGAGGAATTCAATATCAAATGTAGGGAGTTGTTCTACTTTGATGCCTTTTGTCTTAATACAGTTCTTAATAACACCTTTGATGGCAGTAGTAATCTGTTTGGTATCTTCACTCTCCAGAGCAATGACTAAAATCTTTTCCTCTTTTACAAGGAAAGGTCTATATTGAATTGGTTCTCCTGTCGATGGCAACTCAAGTTCATATGTTGGTGTAGCAATCTTTGGTAAAGGCATAATATCCTATAAGTATTATTTCAGTATGATTATTTAGTGCGTGTTTAAAAATTAAAACATGGAACGTAGTCTTCCACTTGAATCATAAGCAGGGCTTCCATCAGGAAGTAATAATGGTCCATCATTTACAGAACTACCTCCACTAGCACTATCTCGATCAGCGAATTGAGTCCCAGGTCCGTTAGTGCTACCACCTAGTGATGCACTAGCGTTTTGTGCGGTTTGAATTTTTTGTACTGGCGATGCTGCTGGAGGAGTTTGAGATGATTCTGTTGGAGAATCTGAAGCAATGCTAGGATCACCAGACCTTCTAACAGTATAGCGAATATAATTCATAGACACAGTACACTTCAAAAGATTTGCTGCCTCATAAGAGACTGGCATTGAATTAATTGATATTGGGAATGACCTGTAAAATTCATACTCTAGATATTGTCCAGTGGGATTCCATTGAGGATTGTTTAGTGGACTTTTAGCCTTTTTCCCATAATCCTTCTCAAACTTATATACTTTGAGTCCTCTATCAGCAGTATAATCATCTGCATAATTCATTCTATAGTAATAGTTTTTACTACCAAGGGTGTTGCGATCAGCAGATACAAAGTCTCCAGTGGTTCCTGCTCCAGTTATAAAGTCAATCCAAGTCTCAAAGAATATGATAGGTAGATAATTTTCCACATCAACATAAAAAGTAAAGTCAATTCTATCATCAAAGAATCTTCTATGTGCGTGCCTTTCAGTCACACCCGTATGATCATTATTAATCTCCATAGTCGCAATACTAGATCCTGGTAGAACTGCCTCAGAGCAGAGTAAGTTCAGGGTTTCTTGACTAGTACCAAATGTAATACCAGCAGACTTAAGTTTCTGAGTGAAAGCATCAGCTCCCGTTGCTCCCCCAGAGGGCAAAGCAAACTCTACTAGAAAATGTGATGTTATTGATGGTCTTAGTATTGATGACTTAATATCATCAACTGTTTTTACGCTAGGCATCTATAAATAGTTTTTTACCTTATATACTATGTATGGGAGAAAGCATAAAAAGTAAATACAAACCTTCGCATCCAAAGAAATATAAAGGTAATGTTGAAAACATCATCTGCCGTAGTAGTTGGGAGCGAAAGTTTTGTCGTTACTGTGATCTAAACGAAAATATTCTTGAGTGGGGTAGTGAGGAGTTTTACATTCCATATGTATCTCCAGTCGATCGACGAGTTCATAAGTATTACCCAGACTTTATTATTAAAGTCAAGGAGAGTACAGGCACAATTAAAACTTACGTGGTAGAAGTAAAACCAAAAAGAGAAACTCTACCACCAGTGCCAGGTAAAAAGCAAAAGAAAACTTTGATACGTGAATGTACAACCTATGCAGTCAACCAAGCAAAATGGAAAGCTGCTGTTGAGTTCTGTGCTGATAGAAGAATTGAATTCAAAATAATCACAGAGAAAGAACTCGGAATCAGATGAACCGTATCGAACCCATACTCACAAAATTAAATGAGACCATGGACACTGAAGATCAGATGATACTGATCATGGATGCTCTCAATGATACCGTTACTCCTGTCCCTGATCCTGGAACTCTCTGCACATTTTTATACCAAGCAAAAACTCCCAGAATAAGATACGATCAGCATCCTTTAGTCTTGGTAACAGAACTATTCCAATGGGGATTCCGTGGGTTTAACTTTCATTGGAGAAAGTATAGACAATATACTTGGGAAGAAATCTCAGGTCAAGTTTATATTGTACAGAGAGATGAACTTGATGAGTTAAACTCAATACAATATGGAAAATTTGTGCTAAATAGATAAAAAGATAGTGCGTAATGGCCGATACATACGGAGGGAAAGGCAGCGACAATACCTTTGAGATTGCGGGTAAAAAGGTTTATGCTGTCGTTGACGCTAAAACTGGAGAAGCAACTTATTACGAGGACAGGGTAAATCCTCTGGGAGTTCTTAATGACATTAAGTTGGGAACTAAAAAACCTGGAGAGGATTTTGTTCCCCATGAAGGCACTACTTTAGGTGTTTTAGGTGGATTGTTTCCCGATGGATTTAGTGATGTATTTGAAGGGGATGCTGCTAAAAAATTTTTAAGTGATGAAGGTCAAAAACAGTTAGCTCAAGAAGCAAAAAATACTGCTATAAGGGCACAGAAAAAATTAGGAGTTGATGAGACAACTGCAAAACTCAGAACAGAAGAGTTGATGGATCCAGATCGCACAACAGCGTTAACAGATCCAAATCAATCTGCAGAAGATTCTGCGGCTCAAGCAGCAGAACAAGGTATTGATATAGTAAATAAAGAGGCAGAAGCGTTAATAAACAGTGAAGTTGCTCAGGCAAGAACTAATACAAGAAAAGGTCCTGGATCTTTTGGTGACCATAGTTACCCATTAGATAGAAATCAATCTCAAGACTTTATGAAGTTTACTCTTTTAGAGTATAAACCAAAGAAAGTTGGTGGTGGTGCTAGCGGTGGAGGATTTGGTTTTGCTGATCGCGATAGAGTAGGACCAAACGGAAAACCACCTGGTAGAACTATACTCGGATCCGTAAGTTTGCCCATACCAGGTGGTATCAAAGATGAAAATGGTTGCGATTGGGCAGGCAATACGATGGATGAGGTGCAAATTCAAACAGGAGCTTTAGCAAGAGGTATACTTGGAGCAAGTGATGAAGGTGGAGTAGGTGCGGCAGAAGCAATCGTAGGAAGATTGGGAAATAATTCTGAGGTAGTGCAAAAAGCAATCAAAGAAACTTTTGCTGGGAAAGCAGTTGGAGTTAAAAATTTAATGACCAGATCAACTGGTATGATTTTTAACCCAAACCTTGAATTATTATTTGACAAACCTGTTCTTAGAGGATTTCAATTTAGTTTTGACCTCATACCTAGAAGTCAGAAAGAAGCAGAAGAAATTATTAAAATTATTAGATTCTTTAAGCAAGGGATGGCAGCAATTAGATCAGAATCAAATCTGTTCTTACTATCTCCACATGTATTTCAAGTTCATTATATTCTCAATGGTGACGGTCAAAACGATCATCCCTACATAGGAAAGATGAAAGAGTGTGCGATGACAAACTTCAATGTTGATTACACTCCTCAAGCAAATTATTCAACACTTAAAGATGGTTTTATGACTGCATATAAAATATCAATGCAGATGAAAGAACTTGAACCAATATTTAATGATGAGTATGGTAGTGGTAATGAAATAGAAATCGGATTCTAAGATGTCAAATTACTTCAACAAAGTTCCTAATCTCGATTATGTTAGCAGACTTCCTGATGCTAACATATCAGATTATATTCCAGTAAAAAATTTATTTAAAAAGGGTGGTCTTAGGGAAGACATATTTCAAGACTTGACAGTGTTCACTAAGTATCAAGTTGAAGGTGATGATAGACCTGATAACGTTGCATTCAAAGTGTACGGTGAATCTAATCTTGATTGGTTAGTGTTAGCAGCAAATAATATTATTAACATTCAAACAGAATGGCCAATGACTCAATACAACTTTGATCAATACTTATTAGATAAGTATGGAACTTACGATAAAATTAATGATACTCATCATTACGAAACTATTGAGATAAAAGATAGCACTGGAGTATCCATTTTAAAGGGAGGTCTTAACGTCCCTTCCGATTTTAATTTCAAATATCAAGATAACTCTACTGCATACTCAACCAATCCAGTAAAAGAAGTAACTAATCTTGATTACGAAAATGATATTCAAACAGAAAGAAGAAATATTTGGATTCTGAAAGGAAAGTATTTAAATATTGCTCTTGATGACCTAGAGATTATTATGACATACAAAAAAGGATCCAGTCAGTATGTGACTGAATCCATGAAGCGTGGGGATAATATTAGACTATTTCAGTAGATTAATATATGCTGCGATAACCAATAAGGTTAAGCACAACTGATTATATCTCATCACTCTTCAGCAAGTTTCTGGAAGTAGGACAGAGCATCATCTTCATCAGAGTCAGCAGACTTTGTTGGAGTGATATCAGGTGCATTGAAGTCAGCAGCAGGAGGCTTGCTTGATTCAAAGTTAGGAGAGAAAGATCCACGACCTTCACTCTCATTTTCCAGTTCTTCATCATAACGACGGGCAGGTGGTTTGGCACCAAGCACCATCTTCAGACGCTTGTCTAGATCTTCGTATGACTTGAATTGGTCAGCAGAAGTCAAAGCAGTCAATGAATACTGCTTCTTCCACAGTGCTTCCAAAGCATCGTCATCATCCAGCAGAGGAGAGGATGCAGCAAACTCAGAAGAGTCATAGTTCCAATAACCTGCAACCTTCTTCAGTTTCAGTTTGAAGTTAGCACCCTGCCAGAAGTCAAAAGGATTGATGGCAGTTTCATCTTCATACTCAGGTTGCATTGCTTCCATGATCTTATCAAAGATCTTCTTGCCGAACTTATACAGGAAGACACGACCTTCGTTCTGAGGGTTTGCCTTGTCCTGAACCACATAGATGTTGGCATAGTAGGACAGTTTACGCTTCTGCTTACGAACAGTGTCCTTATCAGAATCAAGACCACTATTCCAGAGTTCACGGTTGTGCTCTGACACAGGGTCTTTGCCACCGTTTGTAGTCAAAGAGTTCTCGATGTACCAACCACCAGGACCTTGGAAGGCATGGGAGTACATCTTTGCCCAAGGAAGTTCTTCTTCGTTAGGGGCAGGGAGGAAACGGATGACTGCATAACCGTTGCCAGTCTTGTCCATTTCTGGTTTCCAGAGACGGTCATCTCCACCGCTACTGGTATTGTTCATCTTCTCAACTTCCTTGACCAGTTTAGAGGTCAGAGATCCAAGAGAGGATTGCTTTTTAAGATTTGCGAAAGACATAGGATTCTTTAGATTTGTACGTATTTGGCTTGTGTGTACCTCGGTATTCTACACGATAGAGTCGTCTTCGTCAATCTTTGACTTCATCACATCCAACATTTTGGACATGTTCGTAAAGATTGTCTGCATATCAACATTGGGTGGGAGACCCATCATCTTTGCAGAATCAACGATTCTTTCTTTCATAATTTTTGCTTCGGGATCATCAGATAAACTAAGTCGGGCATAAAGAATCCTTTGTTTGTCCAAAAGTTTCTCTAACATAGCCACATGAAAAAGTTTTTCTTGTCTATCCATCGAAGGAAAATTGAAGATGTTACGATAAACATCTTCCTGCAATTCACTAATCTCCGTCATTTCTGCACGGACTACATCGGAATCGAAAAAACTCATTTTTCTAAAACAACTTTTTTTAAAACTTTTTTGTAATGAGATACGTCAATATTTAGGAATGGAGAATACTTTCTCATTCTCATATTAACAGTCTCCCACACTGGGTCAGATAATTTACTGTTCCAGTCTTTACTAAACCCAAGTATTCTATCAAGAATAACTAAGGTTTCAATTGAGATATCATCTCTTAAATATGATTTTAAAATATCTGGATGACGGGAACCATCCATAGAGAACATAGCATCAAAATTATTATCTGAAAATACTTTCTCTGTTTCTTCCTTAAAAAGATATGAGAGTGATTGAGTTCTCTTTTTCCACAAAGTATACCTACTTTCACCTTCACGTATCATCTCTCCTATCCAAAGTTTACTTGGATCAGTACAGGTGATAAAGTTAGATATGAAGAACTCTATTACTTCTTTGTCATCTTTATTTCTAGAAAGTTTTTCAAACCAGAAACGATCTTTCCTTTTATAGAAAGACTGTACAGTTGCACGACTCTTTCCACAATACTTATGGTAGTCATACTTCTCTTTCGTGAAGTGATTCTTCAGTGAGAGGTATTGCTTGTAGGCATCAAAAGGCATCATGAAAAAGTAATAGGGTCAAATTTTTGCCAGAAATTTTTTCCGACAAAAATGGAATCAAATAGGCAATTTTGCACGGGAACTTCTCTTTAAGAAGTTAAGTTCCATTGCCTCTGCTTTTATTTTGTCTTTCAAAGGTTTGGGAATCAGTTTTGGAACTGATTCTAAGTCAATACTATTGCTCTCACAGAAGTGAATAATAGCATCAATATAACTCATTCCTGAGTTCTGTATTACAAGAGATTCGATCTCCTGTGCGAAACGAGAGGGGCAAAAGAATTTACTTTCTAATACTTTTTCTAGTTCATTCTCCATTCTCTGTCCTAAGATTGTGAGATACAAATTCTTTAATATATCGAACTAATAACTTAATATAATCCCCTTTGTTCCTTTTGTCAAATACTTTAACCTCACCACCAGGTGTAACCATAATGGTAATGAGTTTCTTTACGGGGATACCAGTCAACTCATAGTAAGCAGCAGCATAGAAAGTTTCCTGAACGAAGTAGTTTTCCAACCACTCTTCTGGTTTAATCTTTTCGGATGTTTTAAAATCGATGACTGCGAGTTCGCCTTCGTACTCTCCGATACAGTCAACGCGACCAGCTAATCCAAGATACTCGGAATAGAGGGTCCTTTCTATAGCGTGTATATTATTTATCTTATCCAGATATGGTAGGGCATGATGAAACATATACCTTGTGAGAGGTTTAAAGTCATCCCAATTGATTTCTTTATTCCTCATGTAAACTTCAACTGCTTCATGGAAGTCTGTTCCACGGGCAGTTGCTTTTTTAGTAATACGATTTGCTTCTTCAACACCAACTCGCTTGCGCCACTTGACAAAGATCTGTCGATTATAAAAAGAAGTTACTGATGTAATAGAAGGCACCCAATCTCCACTTGGAAGGTTGTAGAGACGGATGCCGTTTGTTTCTTTCTTGTTTAGTTCAAGGTCACCGAGATAATTACAATGCTCAAAAATCATAAATTCATTTCCATCTTAGCTAGTAAGTATTCTTTAACTAATCCAGAGCGAACAATATCTTCAACTCCAAATTCAACAATGTCAACCGAAGGCATGATACGTAAGATTTTCATGAAATCTGCAATACCATTTTTTTCAGCAGACTTAACGAGGTCAGACTGAGTTGCATCTCCGCAGAACATAATCTTTGAATCTTGACCAATTCTAGTGATAATACTATCAAGTTCATGATAGTTTAAGTTTTGGAATTCGTCAACGATAACGATTGCATTATCAAGTGTAGTTCCACGAATAAAAGACGTAGACCAGAATGAAATTGTTCCTTGTGATTTGAGATTACCATACAGCATCTCAAAGTCAGTGTCAGTAGGCATCTCAAACATATACTTCACCATATTCTTATATGGAATCTGGTAAAGGGAAGACTTGTCCTCATGGTCTCCAGGTAAGAAACCAATCTCTCTAGTCGCTACAAGAGACCTGACAAGGTATATTTTATCGTAAGCAGTCTTCTCATCTAAAACATCTTTAAGAGCATTGTAGAGGGTAATAAAGGTCTTTCCTGTACCAGCACATCCGTATGCTACAAGATTTTGATCATTCTTATAACAACGAAAGAGTTCTTTTTGATTTTCAGTAAGGGGTACAATGTCCCTCATTAAGTCTGAATTAATTGGTTTCTTCCTTTTCATATGCTTGTTGCTCATTCCAAACGGAACTACTGGTTGATTAGTCTTTCTTTTTGCGGACATAAACGGTAAGTTAGAAGGAGTAGTCGCGGTGTTTCCGAACCGTAGCACCTGGTTGTTTAGATGCACGGTCCAGAACTTCATTCCAACCGCTAGATTTTGCTTCTCCAGTCCACTTAAACTCAGTAGACTGTCCTGCACATCCTTCTGACCAATCTTTATCCCATCCTGGATTTTCTTCTTTCCACTCTGAGTATGCTTTCATAGTCATACTGAGTGTCTTCTTCTCTTTTGTTTCTAGATTAATAACGGGGTATGTTGGCATAACTCAATTGTTGGTGTAAATATTTATGAAACCCATTCCATTGCTTCAGCAACGGCAGGGAATTGTTCACAGAAGATTTCTTTTGCACCTAATGCAAGATTCATATGTTCCTTCTGTGTACCATTTGCAGAACGCAAATCGATATAATGGATCCATGACCGAACTGATCCTGTCATGTAAATTTTGGTGGGACATGCTAAAGGAAGCACAAAACGAGCACACTCCTTTGCAATTCCCTCATCAAGCATTCTCTGATAAAGATCCATTGCTTGTACAAAATGTTGTTGCATCAACATTTCAAACTTCTGACTCGTAAACGGGTCAACATCATCAATAGAATTCTGACGATTCTTGGTGTCTTGTCTGCGTAGTTCAGGTAGAGGGATCGTCTTCGCGAGTAGGGAAGAATCAGCATAGCGTTGTGAAAATTCCTGGTATGTAAATGAACGGTGGCGCAGAACTTGAGCTGCAATTCCTCTGGTAGTATTCAACTCCAAAGTCATATATGCTTGTTCGAAGATACTCCAGTGTTGATGCTTTACACAATACTTGAGAAGACCAGAGAACTTTTCATTCTCCTGGTTGTTAGGGTTTGACACACGGGCACAATATGCCATGTGCTTCTCAGCATCAGGAGTTACGCTGATTAATTTTACGTTGTTCTCTTTCATCAAGTGTCTCGTTAATAATGTCTTTT